>Ga0114951_10000133_pt1 | contig 104992 bp, 84 predicted proteins | sample AM7aDNAmetaG_FD_88677 | JGI IMG/M metagenome (GOLD analysis project Ga0114951, IMG submission 88677) | Freshwater microbial communities from Finland to study Microbial Dark Matter (Phase II) - AM7a DNA metaG | ecosystem: Environmental > Aquatic > Freshwater > Lake | place: Finland: Lake Alinen...
ATCTTAATCGGCAGAGCGAAAACGGAAGCCTAACTCAGGCGATCAAACGACTACCACTCCTGAACGCTTTCAGGATCTGCATAATCATTGACCTTGGTTTCCAGCCAATGGTTATAGGCATAATCCAGAACGCGGAATTTATCCACGGGATCCATATTCTGCAGTTGAACCCCTTGGTCAAACCCCTGGTCCGTGCCATCGGAAGGTCGCGACCACATGACAAGTCCCGTGCTAAAAATAGGCTTAGGATCGTCAGGAATCGTGATCTCAAGGTCCAAGCGGGTCCCCTCAGGCAGGGATTTTTCCAAATTGATCTTTAATCCTTCGCGGCAAAGGTCCCGGCTCAAGCCGACCCCTTTGATGGATGTTGATTCGGTTCCAGTGTACTTCACACTCATGTAAGCGTCGAAGCGCTTGAACCTTCGTTTATCACTTTCCATGTCCCGCTCCTTTACTTTTTATACTTTCGCATTTAGAGGAAATAATTCTATTCTCTTCGAATTGATTATCGGCTTGTTCTGTGATTAATTAATGCATTACCGCATCATCCAACGAAAAATTAACACATGGCTGTGAAATTAGCAAGGCCCTGAGGTGTTATTTATTGCAAAAAGTCTGCTCGGAATAAAAGCCTCCGAACGACCCAAACAAGCGACCAAAAAGCGCCGCAACTCTTTATAATTAAAAGGGTTATCGAAAGTTTGTAAACTGAATTGGGAGGGTTAAAGGAGCTGTCCTCAAATGTTGCATGACAGACTGGAGGTCGTCTTTATTCTTAGAGGTCACTCGAATCTCATCTCCCTGGATGGCGGCCTGAACTTTCACGGGAAGATCCTTTATAATCTTCACGATCTCTTTAGCTTTCTCTTGCGAGATTCCTTGCGTCAGAGCCACTTCCTGGCGGAGACAGCCATCAAAAGCTTTCTCGGCGGTCATAAACTCCAGAGACTTCTGGGAAATCTTCCGGCTAGCAAACCTTGTCCTGAGAATGTCCTGGAGATTCCTCAATTTCATATCATCATCCGCGATGATCTGGATCTTCTTTTCATCCTTCAGGAATTCCAACGTGCTTTTGCTCCCCTTGAAATCAAAACGGGTCGCGAGCTCTTTTTTGGCCTGGTTCACAGCATTGTCGACTTCCTGGAGATCGATCTGTGAAACAATATCAAAAGAGGGCTGCTGCGCCATGGGGTAGAGCCGTCAGGAGTTTTTTGTGGGAGGCGTGATAAAAGCATGCAAACGTTTGCGGGAGAATTCATCCATATCCAAAAACTCAAACCCTGTATCAAAATTCTTTTTTGAAGTCTTGCGTTCCTGACTCGGGATCACCCAAACACAACGACCTGTGCACTGAACCGGCGTCTCCCCGTCCTTCAGTTCAAGGCTGATTTTGCAGCGATCAAACCGCTCCAGAGGTTCGGGAAGCATGAGCGAAACTCCCCCCATCCCGACATCCTCCGTACTTGCAGAAAAAGTCTTCTGCTTTCCAACGGGCTGGATCTGAACCTCGCAGGTGAGATGAAGCCTTGGAAATTTACGTTTATTAAATCCATCCCACAAAGAATTCATGTCTTAGTCGCCTTCACAAAAGCATCCTGAAAAGGCCGCGCCACATCTTTTGTTTTGAATTTTGAAAGATGCGCCTGTGCTTCGGCCTCCGTGCGAAAACTCCCGATCAGCACCAGGTAAAACAGACGGCCGCTCGGCCTCGAGTTCTCCTTTACGAAAGCGGGAACTCCCGCCTTCTTGAAAGAAGCCACGATCTGTTCCGCATCGGATCGCGTCGGGTAGGTGACCACTTGAATAACATAGGAGTTCTTGACCGGCGCCGGCGTCACCGTGACATCTGCGGGGCCAGAAGTGCGCGGCGCAAAAGCAACTTTTGGCTTCACCGAAGCCGCAGTGTTAACGACAGAAGACACAGAAGACGGAATTACTGCCTGAGCCGGAGCCGGGGCATGTTCTCGGGGCATGTTGTAACGCACGCGCAGGGCCACTTCCCGCTGAGAATTGAGCGCATTAACACCGAAGAAAAGAAGGAAGACAACAAGGATAGCCCCTCCCCACACAAGTCCACGCCTCAGCATGGAATGCTTCGGACTTAGAAGGTTTTTGCAAATCGCAACAACAGAATTCATCAGTTGCTGCTGGGGGCGATTCGAAGCCGTGCGGGCCGAAGCATCCGCAAAAGAGGAGGCATTCAATTGCGAAGTGGTCCGACTTTCAAAATCATGAAGCGGCACATAGCGGGGCGCATTGTCAGACGACCGCTTCTCAGCAACCGACGCAGGGGGTTCTACCTCGGGAGTGGTCAGAGACCCTTTCGATTGAAAAAAAAGGTCCTCGACAGGGTCTTTATCGGAGATCGCTTTTCGCGAAGGCGTCGGTGTAACCACGGGATCGCTGAAACGCTCCCGCTCCCCAATCGCAACGTGGGGAACCTGAGAAAGAATGTCTCCGTATAGTTTTTTCTGGATCTCAGATTCTGTCAACACGGAATCCGAACCTGCATTGGCTCTCTTTTTCTGAAAAAACCCCATGCTAGTCTTTCCCTTTCCCGGCATGAGCCGCCTCACGAAGCGACAGCGACAACTTGATCAGCTCGACAGGTCCCAAAACGATGTGGGCACGCTGCGCAAAACCGTTCTTGCGACAAAGCTCGATCGCCCCCGACATCCGGGAGGTCGTTTTAAAGACGACCTCTTCATACCCGACTTCCCGGCAAAACTCCAGGGCCCGATCGATCAAACGCTTGCCGATTTTCAGATTACGATGCGTCGGAGCGACAAAGAGCCTGCGCAACAACGCGACGCGCCCATCCTCTTTCTTGATCGCGACTGTCCCGACAATTTTATGAGACTGATTTTCCACCGCGACAAAGAATGCCTCGCCGATCCCCCCGTAGGCTTTCTCAATACACTCAACGTCCTCGGTAGGATACGCGTGTTTCGCATCATGGAATTCCCGGTCCATTATTCCGCAGATAAGTTCCACAACAGCGGAGTCATCGTCTTTAACCGACCTTCGGATCGTGATCATAAGACTCAGTTAAACTCCATTAGGATTTCTTAGCGGGGGCCGCCGTCTTCCCGGCTGCGGGTTTTGCGCCAGCGGCGGGAGCTGCTGCCGCGCCAGGAGCCGCAACTCCGTCAGCCGCCGCAACTTTGGCTTCCTTGACCTTCTTCATCTTGACTTTCATCGACTTGACCTTCGGAAGATTGTAGGCTGTGTCGCGCGTGCTCCACTTGCCCATCTCCTGAAGTTTTTTGACGCGCTCGAGGCGCTTGAACACATTGCGATGCTTGGCTCCGACGCTGTCAGAACGCAGGCTGGGATGTTGAGACATAAGACAATGAACTCCTTTGTTTTTTATTGGATCGTTCCGAGCAGCAATTCTGCTAGAGGACCGTATTATACTGATGCTCCGTAAAATGGCTAGTCCCAATTCTAATCAATTTCAGTTCATCTGACCTGAGCAAACCTTGTCCACGATTTATCAGGGGAAGAGAAGACACGAAACTCTGGAAAGATCCCGCGAAAGTTATTTATCGAGATTTCCCAGAAATAAAAAAGGACGCTCAGCGAACCATCGGCCGGACGTACGCATCCCCCGACACGAGATTCTGTGTGCGCAACTGCTTGAGGATCTTGTTGGCATCCTGGCGAGACTGGAAAGCGGCAATACAAACCTGAAGATGCTTCCCGCTCGGGATGATAAAGGAGTTATACCCCCTTTGAGCAAGCTTCTGGATCTCACGATCCGCGGCCGATTGGGTGATGTAAGTCACATGCTGGATCGTGAATTTTCCGTCGGGCCGGGTCACTGTCGCAACAGGTCTGGGTAACTCCGCCACAGTGATAGGAACTTCTTTAGGCACGGATTCATCACGCAAAACAACAGCGCTCGTTTTAACAGCAGGAACAACCACGGGTGCAGAAACAGCGGGCAACACATCCGACTGAGCGATCGGGGTGATCACCTGGCTTTCGTGAGTAAGTCTCTTCCCCTTTTCAACCCCCCAGGAAAAAGCAAGCACATAGAAAACAAGCAGCGCCAGCGTCAGCCCGATCGTCTGGTCCAAACGCAAAGTCAGGAATTTAATTTCAAGAAAAGAACTTCGAGAAACCACCGGCTCGTCCGAAAGCGTCCGTGGGGTGGGTAGATCAAACAATTCAGTTTGCATTTTAGTTTCCTCCGCACATTCATTTACGGCAAAGCGCACGGAAAGATTTAGCAAAAACTAGCGGAAAGATGAAGAAAAAAGACGAGAAAAAATGCTACGGAGTAACGCTCGATGGCGGATGAAGAAAACTGTTCACTTCCTTCATCCGCCATCGAAGGTTCAGTTTTATTTGGCGAGTTTGATCCTCTGTGGAGGCCACCAGATCATAAAGGCTTTTCCGACAAGATTTTTCTTGGGAACAAATCCCCACTGACGGCTGTCGGCCGAATGCGCCGAATTGTCGCCCAATGCGAAGTATTGTCCTTCGGGCACGCGAATCACAAGACCGGATTTTCCATATTGCCAGTCTTCGAAGTTGTAGTAGTGATTCTTGGAAAACGGCGGCTCAGTAATCGGTTTTCCGTTCACGATCAAAACTCCATTGCGAATCTCCAGCGCGTCCCCGGGGAGTCCTGCCAGACGTTTCACAAAATCTTTTTTCGGGTCCACCGGATACTTGAAGACAATGATGTCACCGCGCTCCGGCGAGTGGAAACGATAGCTCAACTTATCGACAAATATCTTGTCTTCTTCCATGAACGTGGGCTTCATGGAACCGGTCGGAATTTTGTAAGGCCCAAAGATGAACGTGCGGATAATAATGGCCAGCACCGCGGCCACAAGAAGGGGTTCCCCCCATTCCTTCCAAAACATAAAAAGTCCGCGCTTCGAATAACGGATCAAGTAATAGGCGATCATGACCCCAAGGGCCACAACCCCGAGCATCAGCATGTGTATCGTTTGAGCATCCATATTTTCTAGCATATAAATACTGTTCTCCATTTGATATTAAGGGTTAACAGTACCATCCCGCCTTCCCCTTAAATTGAACTGTCAGGCGGTATCAGTCCACCTTCAAAATACTGATAAAAGCTTCTTGCGGGAGCTCCACTGTTCCGATCTGTTTCATGCGCTTCTTCCCTTCTTTCTGCTTTTCCCAAAGCTTGCGCTTACGTGTGATATCGCCGCCATAACATTTGGCGGTCACATTTTTCTTGATCGCCGCGATCGAATCGCGAGCGATGATCTTCGCACCGATCGCCGCCTGGATCACAACCTCGAACATTTGCCGTGGGATCACTTCCTTGAGTTTCTCCACGAGGGCCTTCCCCCGAGGGTAGGCCTTTTCCTTCCAGGTGATGATCGCGAGTGAGTCGATCGGTTCGCCATTGATCAAAATGTCCATTTTGACAAGGTCGGAGGGTTTATGCCCGATAAAATCATAATTAAGCGACCCATACCCGGCGGTAAACGACTTGATCTTGTCATAAAAATCCATCACGATCTCAGCGAACGGAATGTCATAGGTGACCACCGCGCGTTTCGTATCGAGATATTCCGTACTCTTGTACGTCCCCCGACGGTCCTGGCAAAGTTGCATGATCACCCCGAGCGCCGTGGTCGGGATCATCACGTGAGCCCGGATGTAGGGCTCCTCGATAATCTCGATCTGCTGGACCGGAGGCAGGTTGGTCGGATTCTCGATCTCGAGGATCTCGCCTTTTGTTGTCAGCACTTTGTAGACCACGCTCGGCGCTGTGATGATCAATGCGAGATTAAACTCCCGCTCGAGCCGCTCTTTGATAATGTCCATATGAAGAAGCCCGAGAAATCCGCAGCGGTATCCGTGCCCGAGCGACGCCGAAGATTCCGGCTCATAGACGAAGGAAGAATCATTGAGACGCAGCTTCGCGAGAGCGTCCCTCAAGAGCGCAAAGTCATTGGCCTGAATGGGATAAAGGCCGCAAAAAACCATGGGTTTTACTTCCTGATACCCCGGCAAAGGCTCCGTGGCAGGATTGAGGGCGAGCGTCATCGTATCCCCGATCTTGACCTCCGAAATATCCTTAATGTTCGCGTTCATGTAGCCGACCGCGCCGACCCCCAACTCGTCGACCACTTCGGGATTGGGATTAAAAATACCGACCTGATCCACTTCGTGCTGGTTGTGGGTCTGCATCATCAAAACCTGGTCATGCGTGCGGAGTTTTCCGTCAATAATACGGAAATAGGCCACGACCCCCTGATAACTGTCGAACTTGGAATCGAATATAAGGGCACGGAGCGGCTTTTCCATATCGCCCTGGGGCGGAGGGATCTTCTCAAGGATCGCCGTCAGGATCTCCTCGGTGCCTTCCCCCGTCTTCGCGCTTGAGAGAATAATTTCACTTCCATCGACTCCCAGAAAGTCGACGATCTCTTTTCGCACACGCTCCGGTTCGGCGGTCGGAAGATCGATCTTCGTGATAATAGGAATGATCTTGAGATTCCGTTCCATCGCCAGATAAAGATTCGTCACGGTCTGAGCCTGGATCCCCTGCCCGGCATCCACGAGAAGCAGTACGCCTTCACAGGACGCGAGACTTTTGGAAACCTCATAGGTGAAATCAATATGTCCCGGCGTGTCGATCAGGTTCAGCCAGTGGTCCTTGTAATGGATACGCACAGCACGGGCCTTGATCGTGATACCGCGCTCACGCTCCAGCTCCATGTCATCCAGGATCTGAGCTCTAAATTCACGCTGGGAGATAGCCCCGGTATGGAGTAGCAGACGGTCAGCGAGCGTAGACTTCCCGTGGTCAATATGGGCAATAATGGAAAAGTTGCGGATCTGGGCGGGATTTATCATGATCAGGAATTCTGGGCGGCGTCCCTGAGTTCGCGCATCGCCGCGCCGCGGTCCGGCTTTCCAAAAACCGAGCTCCCAGCGACAAGCAGGTCCGCTCCAGCGAGAACCACCTGAGAAGCGTTTCCGGCAGTGATGCCGCCGTCCACGGAAATAAGACCTTCAAACTTCGAGCGCAGAACCTTGACCTTCTCCATCATGTCCGGCATAAACTTCTGCCCGCCGAATCCCGGCTCCACGGACATCACGAGAACCATATCAAGCTCCGGGAGATAAGGAAGTACGGTCTCAACCGGCGTTTTCGGTCGAAGCGAAAGCCCGGTCTTGGCTCCTGACTCACGGATCATGCGGAGTACGCCGTGAATATCTTTTTCTGCCTCCACGTGGACCGTGATCCAGTCCGCGCCCGCCTTACGGAATTCCGCGACATAACGGGACGGCGTATCGATCATCAGATGCACATCAAGCGGCAATTCCGTGACCCGGTGGACCGCGGCAACCACAAGGGGCCCGATCGTGATATTCGGCACAAAGCTACCGTCCATCACATCGATATGAAGCGCGTCACATCCGGCGTTCTCGACATCGCGGACTTCTTCGGCCAAACGGCTAAAATCCGCCGAAAGCAAACTGGGGGCGATCAGGATCTTTTTCACGCAGACACCTCATGAACCTTTAATAAATAGGATTTTAGTGATCTCGCGCTGCATTTTTTCAGGCACAGGACCGATCAGCGAAAGATTCAAGTTCCCGGTCCGAAAGATCTTCTGCGAAAGCTGCTGAATATCCTCGAGCGTCGCGGCCTCAATCTCGCGACGAATTTCTGCCTTATCCGGAAGCTCTCCCCCGCAAAGAGCCTTCTCCCCGGCCCAAAGCAGATGGTCCAGAGTATCTTCCACGCCCATCGAGACCTGGCTCATAAAATAATCCTTCGCGCGACGGAGTTCCCCGGGTTTCACGAAACTTTCCCGGACCTTCGCTAGTTCTCTCAAGATGACTTCCACGGCGCGCACGGACTTTTTCGTCTCCACTCCCGCGGAAACCGTAAAGGCTCCCGCATCCTGATAGCCCGAGATCCCGGATTTGATCTCATAGGCGAGCCCCCTCTTTTCGCGTACTTCCTCGAAAAGGCGGCTGGACATATTGGCACCGAGCATCACATGGAGAAGTCCCAGTTTGTAGCGATCCGGATGCATTCGCGGCAAGGCGTGAAGGCCGATCACCAGATGGGTCTGCTCGGTTGTCTTCTCATAGTAATGAGTTCGCGGCTTCGTCTGCTCACTTTTCGCCGGCGTGAAACGGGAAGCCTTTTTCTGCGGCTTTGTTCCGTAGATCGCGGCAACTCGCTCCAAGACTTCATCGTGGACCACATCCCCTGACACCGAGACCAGGATATTGCTTGTGTGATAATAATCTCTCTTATAACCCACGATCTCCGAACGCGTCATCCGCGACACCGTCTCCGCCGTTCCGGCTATGGTGCGACCCAGCGACTGGTCGGGCCACAACAGCTCTCCCATCAGCTCATGCACATGATGCGACGGGAGATCACGATACATCTTGATCTCTTCCAGGATCACGGTCCGCTCTTTCGCGAGTTCCGCGGGCGGCACCGTCGAGTGAAGCACAATATCGGAAAGGACCTCAAGAGCCCGGGGATAATACTGCTTCAGGAGCTTCGCGAAATAGCAGGTGGCTTCCTCTCCGGTAAAAGCATTCAGGATCCCGCCCACGCCCTCGATCTCTTCTTTGATCTGGCGCGTGTTCCGGGTGGGGGTTCCTTTGAACATCATATGTTCGAGAAAATGCGAGATCCCGGAGATCTTCTTGGGTTCATAACGCCCGCCGGCTTTGACCCAAATAGCCACTGCGGCAGACTCCCGGTTCACCATGGGAACCGTCAGTACTCGCAGCCCATTTTCTAAAGTTGTCAGTTGATAATTCATGATTTCACCTTTGTGAGTTCGCGATCGTGCTGTCTAAATAATTCTGTAAGATCCGCTGCGCCGCGAGTTGGTCGATCATTTCTTTACGCCTCTCCCGGCGGACATCGGCGTCGATCATCATCCGGTCCACTTCCTTGGACGAAAGCCTCTCATCCCACATCACCATCGGCACCGCAATGCGCGACTGGAACCACTCCACTTCCAGGACCCGCTTCTTCGCCGCGATCCCCATCTCCCCCTTGAGAGTGATGGGGAGTCCGACCACGACTTTCTCGGCCTTATGCTCCTGTATCAATTTCAGGATCTGGGCCAAAACCTGCTCACGTCCCCGCACTTCGATCGTCTTCACCGGAAACGCGATGGTGGTACCCGCGGGAACGAACGCGACACCGATCCGCTTCTCCCCGAGGTCCAGGCCGAGCAGCGCGCCGCTCATACGCCGTGCACGGCTTGCGACATCTTCTGAATGAACCGCTCCGCCGCGCTCACGCCACGCTTCAAATGCTCGATCACCGCGCTCCCGACGATCACCCCATCGGCCATACGGGAAATATCCCGCGCCTGTTCCGGGGTGGAGATCCCGAACCCGGCCAAAACGGGTTTTGTTGTCATACGCTTTAACTTCAAAAGATGCGCCTTTAGATCCGCGGGCAAAGCCTTGCGCGTGCCCGTCACCCCTCGAAGCGAGACATAATAGACGAAACCTTGCGACTTCCCTACAAGCATCTTCGCCCTGGGATCCGCGGTCGTCGGCGCGACAAGCTGGACAAAATGAAGCTTCTGTTTCCGGCACTCGGACTGGAACTCCGTTTCTTCTTCGGGCGGCAGATCCGGAATGATAAGACCGTCGAGACCCGCGCTTCTCGCGTCGCGGGCAAAGGCCTTAGTTCCATAAGAAAAGACAGGATTGATATAGCCGAAGAAAACGATCGGAAGCTTGCAACCCTTTTTCCGGAGGCGCGTTACAACGTCGAAGGCGTCCTTGATCGAGACGTTTTTCTTAAGCGCCTGCTGGGAAGAAAACTGTATCGTCGGTCCGTCGGCCAAGGGATCCGAAAAAGGAAATCCCAGTTCCAGGATATCCACTCCGGCTGCGGCCGACGAAAGGATCAACCGCTCCGTCGCGGCAATACTCGGGTAGCCCAAAGTCAGAAAGACACAGAAAAGCTTTCTTTTTTGACGCTTGGCCTGCTTTATTTTTTCAGACAGTAAATTTTTCATTTGTCGTCTCAGAGATACTGCTGCACAGTGTGAATATCTTTATCGCCCCGGCCTGAAATACAAACGATGACAATATCGTTTTTCTTGGTCTTCGGCATGAGTTTTGGAAGATACCCAAGCGCGTGCGAAGGCTCAAGCGCCGGCATGATCCCCTCGAGCTTCGTCAACACCTCAAAACCTTTAAGCGCGTCGCCATCCGTCACGGCATAATAGGACACGCGCCCCGAGTCCTTCAGATAAGCGTGCTCCGGTCCCACCGAAGGATAGTCCAGGCCCGCGGAGATCGAATGCGCGAGCAGGACCTGCCCATTCTTGTCCTGAAGCAAATAACTTTTCATCCCATGCAAGATGCCGGGCCGACCTTTTGTGATGGAAGCCGCGTGATGCGGCGTCGAGACGCCCTCACCGGCGGCTTCGATCCCGACGATACGCACGCTCCGGTCTTTGAGAAAAGGATGAAAGAACCCCATCGAATTACTGCCGCCGCCGACGCAGGCGATCAGATAATTGGGAAGCCTCCCCGCTTGTTTCACGATCTGCCGGCGCGTCTCCTTGCCGATCACGGATTGGAATTCCCGGACCATCTCCGGATAAGGATGCGGCCCCACGACTGAGCCCAAAAGATAATGCGTATCCTCCACGTTCGTGACCCAGTCGCGAATGGCTTCATTGGTCGCGTCCTTTAGGGTCTTCGAACCCGAATGGACCGGCCGCACTTCCGCGCCAAGCAGTTTCATCTTGTACACATTCAGTGCCTGGCGCTCGATATCAACCGCGCCCATATACACCACGCACTTGAGCCCGAACACGCAGGCGGCGGTAGCAGTTGCGACGCCATGCTGCCCCGCGCCGGTCTCCGCAACGAGTCGCGTTTTCCCGAGCCGCTTGGCCAAAAGTCCCTGAGCGAGCGTGCTATTGATCTTATGCGCCCCGGTATGAAGAAGATCTTCGCGCTTGAGAAAGATCCTTCCCCTGCCGAATTTCGCCGAAAGGTTCTTGGCCTCATAAAGAGCCGTCGGACGCCCCGCGTAAGATTCGAGGTAATAACGGAGCTCCTCATGAAACTTCTTATCGCGTTTGATCTTCCGATAGGCTGCAGTCAATTCCTCGCACGCCTTGACCAAGGTCTCAGGGACATAACGCCCCCCATAAGGGCCGAAATGCCCTTTCACGTCAGGAAGCTGACTCATACCTTCACCTCCGCAATATCGGACTCCCGAACCCATCCGCTCTCCCCGTTCGTCAGAAGCACCCGGCTCCAATCCTCACGCCGGTCCACCACAAACACCTTGATGCCTTCGCCCATTTTAAACGCAACCTGGTCATGTTCTGAGGGACCGAAACGCGCTTCGCATTCTTTCTGCATCACGATCGCATCCCGGATCACATTACTCTGCACCTGTTTCCCGACGCCCACAAGCACGACGAGAAGGAGAACGAAAAAAACAAACCGCTGCCAGGGATTCCAGAAAACACCGCGCCCTCTCAGAAAATAAAGGATCCCTCCCAAGAGAAAAACAAAAAGAACTGACAGCACTCCCACATAGATCTCACGCTCCGTCGCATACTTCAGAACCGCCTCGGTCGCCTTCAGATACCAATTGCGCGAATCTTCCACGCGATACTCGAGAAGCCCTTGCGTGTGGCGGAGATTTTCCCGGATATCCGCGTTCCGCGGGTCCAGTCTCAACGCCTTTTCATAGCTCAGGATCGCCTGACTATATTTCCCGAGCCGCACGTAAGCGTTGGCCAGATCATAATGGAATGCCGCAACACGCGGGGTCTTTTCGATCAGCGATTCATAAAGTCCGGCCGCTTTCGCGTAATCCCCGGTCCGGTAACTGGTGTTCGCGTCTTCAAAAAGTTTCGCCGCGTCCGCCGCCGTGCAGAACGAGGGCACCAAACACAACGCGATCAGTAAAAACCCGGCGATCCGTTTCATCTCCGCATCCTTTCGATCCGGTTCACGGTATCCTGGAAGATCTTGAGCCCGATCTTCTTCGAAGCTTGGGGGATCGAGCCCTTTCCAAAACGGGATTCGTCACACAAGCGATACAGTTCGAACACGTCCTTGAGATGCGCGTCACCGGCACCGAAATGCGCGGTAAGCGTGCTTTCCAGATCCTGGCGCGTCACGCCGTAGGCCGAAAGATCCCATTTGTCCGCGACATAATGGGTCATGGCCTTCTCCAGTTCCACAAAAAAGGCCGCGACATCCTGATCCTTCGAGGAGCGCGCGAGCCTTTTAAGTTTATGCATGGAGGCCGAGGCGGCTGACCGCGCGGTCTTACGGCGGCGAAGGGCCGTGTCTTTTGAGAAAAGCCGATCCTGCCGGTCCTTCATCCACAAAATAAGGAGGAGGACCCCGAGGAGGAGATCCACTCCGGCAAGGATTTTGTAGATCTTATCCACGATCCCGGCCTGAAAAACCTCGGGAAGTCTTTCGTCAATATAGCGGATGTCTTGGCCTTCCGACTTGACCTTTTTCTGAAAGATCGAATTCCCCGACAACTCCTTCGGCATCTGAAAAGCTTGCTCCGAATGCTCCACTGTGATCGGGAAATTCGGAGTCTGCAGCGTCACGTACTTTTCCTGACGCGGATCAAAGTAGCTGAACTCCAAAGGCGGGATAAAGGAACTGCCCTCCTCTTTAGGAATAAAAACCGTCTCAAAACTCTTCGTGCCCCCGACCACATTTTCGGTCTGGTAGAGTTTTGAATTGGTATCGGCGTCGTACGTCTTGAAGCCCGTCAGTGCCGGGATCTTGGGGCGAGTGATCGTTTCAATATTGCCTTCCCCTTCAATGACCATCTTGAGCGTTACCGGCTCATTCTGCTTGACCTTGTCTTTATCTACCGAAGCAGACAAACGAAAAGATCCCACAGCTCCCTGAAAACCGGCAGGCTTCCCATTTTCGGGCAGGGGTTTCACGACCAACTGGATCGGCGGAGGGTTAAGCAACTTGTTCTGACGACGCGCGAAAAAAGAACCTCCCGTAAAAAAACTGTCACTAAAAAATTCATCGAAGGCGTTGTTGCCCTGCGGCTCTTCCCGGATCGAGACTTTGAGGCTTCCGGGCTGGATCGTATAATTCCCGGGCGCGGTCGGAAAGAGCGCGAGTTTTTTCACGTCAGCCCGGATGTAACGCTTTCCGTTCATGCGGACATTTTCCCTTGGAACTTCCCGGTCCATCGGAAATTCCTCGATCCAGAACCCGCTTGTTTCCGGCTCCTTTTCAAAACCTTCGTAGCGCGTGTCATACCGGGTGTAGAGGGAGTAGGTCAGAAGCATCTGCTGGTTCTGATAAAGGGTCGTCCGGTCGACGGTGGCCTGCACGAAAATATTGTCATCTGTGCCCGGAGATACGGAAACCGTCTCATCCTGCGGCGCCTGAGGCGGCATTGGTGCGTTCACAGGAAGGGGTTGCGTCGGCACTTGGGGACTTGCCGGTTGCGCCTGACCGCCGGTGATGTCGAGCGTCACCGCCTCGGTGCTAAGCATGCTTTGACCTACCGGGATCTCGAAAGGCCCAAGGACACAGTGCCCGGCCCTCTGAGGGATCAGGGTATAACTGAACTCAACATTGGAAGAAGATACTCCGTTCACGAATGCGATGTGGGATGCGCGCCCGGTGTAATACGCATCAAAACCATCGAGTTTGGGAAGCCGCGGCGCCTGAAGATTCATGGCCTGGCCGTTCACGCGGATATTGAGCCGGATCTCTTCCCCCACCTGGGCCGTATTCTTATTCACGGAAGCAGATACACGGACTTCCTCGGCCTGAAGGGTAGGGACAGAAATACCCAGAATGAGTGCTGCGATGATTAGGATTTTTTTCATAGTAGTGTCACAAGAGGCGGTATTGTATAGGAATCACAACACAATTTCAAACAACGAGTTAAGCGCGGAACGTTTGTCGGAAATCCTTTGAAGGAGACGGTCGAGTTCAGCGGTCGTCTTGACCCGGGCATGCAACTCAAAGCCCGGCTCTTCGAAGCCCTGAACGGGCTCCAGGCGAAGTTCCTTGGCATCCCGGAGAATATCGGCCCGGCGTTCCTCGAACGCCTCAAGGTATTGAGAGTACCCGGGAAAACGAAGCCGCTTGATCGCGGCAAAAAGCCGGTCCGCCTTTGTCCTCGGATCCATGCCCCGCACGTCGAGAGCCTCCAAGACCTTGTTTTCCGCAAGAATCGTCTCAAGATTTTTCCCCGTGCCCCGGATAAGATCGGCCAGCCATTCCCCGGCCTGAAGTAGTTGGGAGCTGGTGAGCTTGGCCTTGCCGCAGATCTTTCGGGCGAAGCAGATCTGATCGGCCTTAGAGAACTTCAGGAGAAACGTCATCGCTCGAAGCGGCAAATGCCCATCGGCCACGAGATCCTTCACCGGCGCCGGGCATTGATCGATCTTCTGATAAAATTCCAGCAAGTCCTTGTCACCCGGAAGCCCCAAGATCGGCATGATCACGCGAAGCGTGTCGGCCTCGGAAAAATGAAGCTCACGAACCGCCATTGCCAGCGCCAGCGCACGGTCGATCTCGGGAAAATTCTGTTTCCAATTCGTGGCAAGGCTCAGGAGAAAAGAATCCCGCCGATCCATCGCTTTCACGGCGAACACCGGAACGGTCTTCATTTTCAGAGCTCTCGCCGCATGAAGACGCTTGTGTCCCGCGATCACGGTGGGACGGTCCCCCGCCGTTACCAAGATCGGCATCATCATTCCGGCGCGTTTGATCGACGCCTGAAGAAAATTATCCGCCAGGCGGTACCGGTAGCAAAACGCACCGTCTTTTCGTATCTTCTGAACCGCCATTCCACCTACGAGGTGTGACATATCACACCTCGTAGGTGGGATCGGGTTTACTTGAGTGTGGCGAGCCATTCTTTCTCCAACTGAGCGGTCGAGATCAGGAGCACTTCCTCGATCGCCTGCTCGACGGGTTTCCCCTCTTTGATCTTGATGAGGATCTCTTTGATGCGGTACATCTGATATCGGTCGACCATGTAGCTGACCAGTTTAAAAACCTGCTGGTAAAAGAGCGCCACTTCAAGCGGGTCCATCTTTTCCACATCCAGATTTTCAGAAAGTAACCGGTTCATCGACATGAGGGTCTGCGTACGGATCGCCGCGTTAAATACCAGCAAGTCGACCGGCTTAATCTTGTTCTGCTCATACTGCGCCAGCCCTTCATGAAGCCAAGCAGGAGCCCGCCCGCCGCTCAGAGAAGCCACAAAGGCGTGTGTCATTTCGTGGGTCGCGGCCGAGCGCAAGTCCTGTTCCCGGAATCCCTGTTTATAGGCCGGCAAACGGATCTTCCCGTCATACAGCCCTCCCACAAAGTCCTTCTGCCCCGTCACGTCATGGAACAGATCCCCCTCATAAAAAAGCACCGCCGTCTTGTGATTGAAGTATTGCCCGAAATCCTGAGAGATCTGGCGGTAGGTTTCCTGCAACATACTCTTCAACCAGGAACCCTCGTAGCCTTCCTCTCCCTTTTGGTATTTGATAATAAAATGCTCTTCGTCATAAGTGTCGAGGTTCTTTTCCACGGCGTTCTCTTTCTGGATCTTCTCGATCTTCTCACGAAGCCGCGTCGACGGGCTCACCAGATAGCTGCGTTTGTAATAATATTCCGCCTTCTCGAAATTCTGCTGAAGATTCTCGATCTCCCCAAGAAGTTCAAAAGCGAGAGCATTGCGCGGCTCAAGCGCGATCGACTCATTCAGTGCATCCCGCGCGAGCTCAAACTCATTCTTTTCAAAGAACTTCACGGCATCGTTATAAAGCTCGATCGCCATGGGGGTCATGGGGGCCTTGCCGTCCCGGGACGCGTAGAAGCGATCGATGTCGATCTTCTGCTGACGTTCCACGGACTCCTTGCCGTGATCGTTATCGTTTGTTGCCGCGTGTGAGATAGCGCAAAGAGCAAAGCTCAAAGCGAAAAACGCAGGAACGCTCAGTAAAACGGGGAATGGGGAACGGGGAACGAAAGAACATTTCCCCTGATCAATATTAGTCTGCATCTCGGGCACCATCTTTAGTCGTTGGTCCATCGTTCGGCCATCGCGACGCGCTTGCCGATCGAGGGATGATCGTAAAAAAACCATTCATACCACGCCGGGGGCTCCGGGTCCGCGAGATTCTGTTCACCGAGCTTTTTCATGCAAGTGATAAAAACATCCCGCGTCTCAAGGGCCCTCAGTGCGAAAAGATCCGCCGCCCGCTCACGCCTTCGCGAGTAACCGTTCATGAGCGGCGTCAGGATCAGATTCACGATATAAAAGATAAGGAACAGGAGTGGCAAACCGGCAACATCGGACGCTGAAGCCAGCCCCACCTTCCCCGCCATGGCTCGAATCCCCCAAAAGCCCGCCGCGAACGCGACGAGCGAAGCCACAAGCCCGAACCCCAGCAGCCGCCAGACATCCTGGTGTTTGTAATGCCCCAATTCATGAGCCACCACCACCTCCACTTCCGGATGGGTGAAGTTCTGGATCAAGGTATCACTCAGAACGACACGCTTCGTCCGGCCAAGCCCCATAAACGCGGCATTCGCCTTCTTGGTCGTCTTGCTCAAATTAAGCGAATAGACATTCCCGACCGGCATATCAAAGCGCGCGGCAAGAGCCAAAACCTTCGTCTCCAGGTCCTTGTCCTCAAGGCTACCATACTTGTAGAAAAGCGGAACGATCAGAACCGGAAATACCTTGCCCAGAACATAGCTGACGAACGCGTAGGCCGCCCAGGCCCAAAGCCACCAATGGGACGGATCGGCGCGAATGATCCAATAAAGGCATTCCAGGAGAACGAGGGATAACCCGAATGAAAGAAGCGTCTTCTTCCCGAGATCCAAAAGCCACTGGCGGAAATTCTGATTCGAGAGACCGAACCGGTGCTCCAGCATGAAGCCGGAATAAAAAGAGAGCGGCAAGTCGAATATCAGAAAGAAAAGCGAGAACAGGACAAAATAGATCGCGACCACGCCCCAGTCGCCAGCACCCACGAGAGCAACGGCATTCTGCCGCATCCCGAACGTCCATCCGCTCGCGATCAATATTCCAAGCAGCGCCGGCGTCAGAACGAGCTGGAACAGGCTGAGCCTTCGATGGATGAGCTGGTATTCACGAGCTTTATTTTCCATAGACGGCTCTTTCCATGTCACACCTATTTGAACAACCGAATGTACGTAGCCGATCGTAAGTAATAGGTAGTATGTAGTAGGTAGAAAATCCGTCTTTCGTTTCCCGTTACAACCTACCATCTACTACCTATCACCTACCACATACCACCTACCGTTTTTCGTCGAACTCCGTCATGACCCCAAAATGATCCGAGGGGAAAACACCCGCGGGAGACGGCTGATTAAAAACAACAGCGGACGACTTGATCTTCTCAAGCGGCCCGGTCCGCTCCTTAATAAAAATGTAATCAATCCGGCGCTCGGCCATTTTGTCCCGCTCTTTTTCCGCGTACGGGTTCCGGTAATCCCAGGTCAGGCCCAAATCGCCCGGATTCTTGACATAGAACGTATCGATCCACTTCCGGATCTCCCGCAAATACACCACCGGTGGCGTGCTCGCACCGCCGTTGAAGTCCCCCAAGACAACCGCGGGAAGATTGACGGATTTCTGATTCACGAACGCTTCAAGTTCCAGTGTCTGTTTCATGCGAAACTCGTTCTCGTCGGCCCGCCAGGAAAGATGCGTGTTGAAAAGCGCAACATCCTGAGTTCCCGTATCAACGCGGAGATAAAAGGCGTAACGAAGGTAATCCTCGGAAGGCGACCGGGTCTTCATGACAAGACATTCCTGCTCGACTGGTTTGAACTTGGAAAGGAAAACAAGTCCGGAATGTTCCCCGCTCACAGCCAAATAGGGATACCCGCTGCGCTCCCGGGCCTCTTCCGCCCATTCCATGTTGAATACTTCCTGAAGTCCGACAATGTCCGCCTGATATTCCTTAAGGCCCCGGAAGATCAGCTCCCACCGCTCGCGCCACGGCCCGCGCTCTTGCCAGGTATTTAACGTGAGTATCTTCATGCTCGGCTTGCCTCGCACAAAAAGTTAGGCGTCGTGAGTTCAGAGTTCGGTGAACTGCTTACGCGATTTTTTCTACTCATGGCTCTGAACTCCAGGCTCATGACTGCGGCTGTGGCGCAGCCGCTCCAGCCGCCCGATCATCTCATGCCGGATCTTTTCTTTCGCTTCGTCCATGGAGGCATCCGCGAAATCATCGAGCGACACGGGTCTACCGATCGAAACGACGAACGTACTCCGCTTTCTGATAAACCAGGACTTTTTGGGGAGTGCCTGCCCCGTCCCATCGATAACAATCGGAAGGATCTCCACTTTATTGTCCCGCGCCAATTTGAAGGCTCCCATCTTGTAGGCATGAATCTTCCCGTCCGGGCTGCGCGTCCCCTCGGGAAAAAGGAGCACACTGACATTTCGCTGAAGAACTAGTTTGATCCGCCTTGCCGCTTCGCGGCCGCTCTTATGGCTCGCCCGATCGACCGGCACATAACCCGCGGAAGCCATGGCCCAGCCCATAAAGGGGATCTGGAAGAGTTCCCGCTTGGCCAGGAATTTAAAATTCAGCGGGAGCGCCGCGCAAACGGCCAGGATGTCCAGCATGCTCTGGTGGTTCGCGACGACGATATAGTGTTTCCCTTTCTGGAGATGCTCTTTCCCTGTCACTTCAAGCTTCCAGATGGAGCTCAAGGCAATGATCGTCCGGGACCAACGGATAGAGTTTTGGTGAACGATCCTCCGCGTCCCCGGGTCAAAGAGAAGGGATAAGGGGAAAAAGATCAGAAGGTCTGTGATCGCCGCAAGAAAAGTCAAGACGATTGTCACCCCCCAAAGAACACAGGAGTAAAAGAGGCTTTCCCAAAATCCGAATGGCTTTTCTCGGGCGGTTTTCATAAGCCGCATTTTAGCGGCAGGTGCGCCAAATAGAAACAGCTTTTTACCCCCATCTCGCAGGTTCCCGGTATCAGAGTTGGTTTGCGAAAACGCTTCAACAATTGGCTAGGCGGCCTGAAGTACCTGAAGGAACGCGTGGATCGCGTCCCCGATCTGGTTCAAACGGCTCTGCAAGCTTTCGTCGGTAGCGGTAATACGTTTTCCGGGCTCAAACCCCATTTCCATGATCGTCAATTCGCTGAGTTCTTTGCCGGGGACAAGCGCCTGAGACAAGCCCACGGCTCCCAATCGAGACGCCATACGAAGGTCAGCATTCGTCGCATCATAAGCCTCCTCCACCACGACGCCTTTGGCTGTATTCAAATTATCCGTCAGCTTTCGCATGATGGCGCGTGCGCCCAACAAGACATAACTGCCCCCGCTGGCATCCGTGTTTAATTTATCGTTCAGCTTTTGCGTGGTCGTCAGGAAGACGGAAAATCTCTTTTCAACATCCTTCCTGAGCATCCCGCGCTTTTCAGCCGCCGCGATAACCCTGTTCTTCAAAGCCCGAACCTGGGCCGGCGAGGGACCTTGTTTGCCAAGATCGGTGACCACCGGCAACTTGTAACGCATCTCCGGATTCGGGTTTAACATAAAGATCGCAACGATCGTTCCCACCCACGCATCCAGTTCCTTTTCGTCCGTAGGCAACGCGTCCACCAATTCAAAGACCCGACCGGCCCCCTGGCCCGCCAGGTGGCTGAAAGCCTTAGGATTGGATCTTTTGAAAGCGCTCACGATATCAGGCGCCTCTTCCCCACCTGCGGCAGCAAGCAATGACTCCAGCTTTCGGGCGGCTTCTTCTGGCGAATCCTGACTCAACGCCATGATCCCGCCCACCAGGAACGCCACCAACACGATGGCCTCCGGCATCTTCGCGTCCACACTCAGAGCCGCACGGACCTCGCTCATTTTTTTCTTCCCCAACAGCGCCCGCAGCTCGGGCGGCAAGGCCTTCAAGATATTCGCTCCGGCATCCACGGTCTTAGTACCGCGAGCCTCAGGTTCTTTCTGATATTGCTCCGCAAAACCCGTCACCTTCAGGGCCGCCGCGATCGCCTTCACCGTAGGCCTCGCCTCCGACCGCATCTCCCCTTCTTTTGCCTCTGTCCGGACTGCGGGAGCCGTTGGGGATTGCCCCATGACCGGCAGCACGGCCGCCTCCACCGCCGCACCCCTCGCTTGGTCAAGAGCCGCTTCCATAGCATCAACCGCGTTAGCTACAGAAGACTCCTCCCTCGCCGCACGGAAGCTTCCAGCAACCAGGGCTTTGGCATCCGCGCTGGGATTCTGGGTCAATTCCTTGACCATTTTCGAAACCGCCAGAGACGCAATGCCGAGTCCCACATTCGCGTATTCTTTTCCAGTTTCTGCCTTAAGAAACTCACAAACCGCCTGACCCGCCTCCAGGGTCATTTCAAACCTTTCCGGCTGTTCCAGCGCCTCTATGGCGAATGTGAGCGCCACAACATAAACACTATCAGGATCATAGATCCTTCTGGCGAAATCGTTAATGAAACCGTTCAATCTCTCAAGCCTCTCCTTCCCCAACCCAAGAGCGTCCGCATTGCCGCTACGCAGATACCGCTCAATGGCGTTTTCCCCTCCTGGGATATGAGCAGTCAGGGCTGAAAGAAAGCGCCTTTCACGAGGGTGAGTTTGCGTCCCATCCTGCGCTTTCCATTCAGCATACTCGGCAGATTTGAGAGGATCCGTCTTTTCGATCTTTTCACCTATTTCGGCCGTTTTTTGGATAGCCTCCCCGCTGACCCTGGCCTCCTCCACGACAAGAGAAAGAGACCGCTGGTTCTCCGGAATTTCCGACGTCCTCGCGGAACGATAATCTTTGTGGGTCAATTCGTGGATCACCGTTTCCAGATCCTCGAACTGATGGAACTTCGTCCGGACCAGGATCACACTCTTGCCTCCCCCAAGATCGATATGCGAGCCTTCATGCGTCGCATCCGAATACAGGGAGTGAGATAGTTCTGAATCATCCGCGACAAAAATAATCTCGTCGGCATCCACCGAAATACCGGCATCAGCCAGCAGAGCAAATATTTTCTTGGAATGTTCCTGAACAAGGCTCCCCCAACGCCCGTTTTTTACGATATCGCGTATCACTTCACGAACGGAAGCCGCGTTATTTTCCGACAAACCTTTCATCACCATTCCGGCACTCCCTTGAGTAGAACGCTCATCCTCCAGGGCCTGTTCATAACTGCGGACCGCCCCTTCCAAACGTGCCAAGGCGGCCCCGGGTAGCGCAGCCTCAGCCTCCTGCCCAGAGTTCGACCCAACGATATCCCTGAGGACACTCAACAAACCCTCTGTCGCCCTCGATGAATCGGCCTCTCGCCGGCTTAGATTCGTCGCAAAGATCTTCCAAAAAACTTCTCTGTCGATATTCTCTCTCTCCGGCAGAGCCGCGTTTCTTTCCAATAGCTCCGAAACAGAAGGCCGCTCCAAACGCGCCCGGATCGCTCCCATATCCGGCGAATACAGGGCCACCGATCCCGGCGACATATGCAAAACCGAATCCTCCCAAGCGTTCGTGACAACCGCCTCGCTTGGCCGCTCTCCCGTTAATATTGCTAGCGCGGCGGCCGACTGCGATTGAATAGGAGTAGAATCCTTCTTCGCCCCCGCTTTTTGCTGATTCACCCAACGGATCAAAAGTGCAACATGAGACAGGCCCATCTTTAAGCTGCGGATGTAATTGCTGATGATCCTGATACACTCATCCCGGTGATTTACAAAAAAATCGAGCGCTTCCTTTTGAGAAAGAGACAAGTCTCTCCATTGAGAAGATTTCTCATGAAGTACGGCATCGATCGCTTTTCCAATATTGAGGTCCCGCGCATTCCATTCCTCGAGGTCGGTCGCGACATTGAGCTTGGCAGGGTCCACATCCCGGAGCCTAAACGCCATATCCAGAAGAAAGCGATCCGCCATGGCTGAGATCATTGTCTTTGTGAAGGTAGACAATCTCACTTCAGAACGATCCGACACGCTGCTGGACCGCACCTCCGCCACCGGCTTCGCTCCCGCCCGCAGATCGCCGCGGGTACTCACTGGCGAAATAACCGGCATTGTGGACGTCTGTCCGACTACCCCAGCCAGCAACTCCCGCGTCTCGGAGCGGTCGGGCTCGTTGGGAATCCCGAGAAATGTTGCGCTTTCATCAAACGCAGACTGAACCTGATCAAATGGAATTTTTAGAAAGCCGGCCAGCTTCTCCATTTTTTCGGCATCGAATCCGGGCCGGAGGGACATCAGCCGGATCAATTCCCACTTCGAACTTGGGGTAAGAAATTCAAGAGGAATGGCTTTGCATTTTTCCTTTTCAAAGATCAGATCGCGAGATGCCACACCATACCGCCGGAAGCCGCGCTCGCTCGTTTGCTTCTCCGGGTCGATTTTGACGCTTTCAAAATCCTTGATATACAGCTTTGCCGTTTCCATATCTGGAAAATTAAAGATCAGCAGGCCTTCTTCCTGCCAGGAAAGCGCTTCCTCGATCGCAATCGTAACCATCCCGCGGCTCATTTCTCCGGTTGCCGCCAGATCCCCCAGCGGATCACGATCGTATTTTTTCACGCCATGAAACCAGATCCTTTTAAGTCTCGCGTCGCTGAACTCATATCCCGTCTTCACTCGGCTGATATCGCCATTTTTGAGCCCCGCTTCCAATTCGCTCGGCAAAAGAGGGACACCATCAACATTCACCAATGCAGCTCCGTCTTTCATCTTCAGGTCGGGATAAGTTCTCGTCTCGGAACGGATTTGATCGGTGGTTTCAAGCGTGCGGCGTTCTTGCCGCTTACCCTCGGCGGGTTGGACGGGCGCCTCATGACCTGCGCCCTCTGGCGTAACACCAGACTTTTCCACGAACTTCTTCGTCTCAGCCTTGATCGTTTCTGTCATCACTTTCGCCACATCCGCACCTCTCCCGATAAAATTTGGCGACAAGGCCGCATCCACGAGCGTCGGAACGACATCCTTCTCGGCGAAAGCTTTAAATACCCTCTCCACCTCTGCTTTCAACCCCGCCGCATTAAACGGATCTTTTCCGTCTTTGTTCTTCATGGAAAAACCGTCCATATCGAAATCAAGGATCAAGGGTTTTCCAGGATCGGCTTGCGGCAATTCTTTCAAGTACACAATGTGAACTTTGATCGGCCTGAGGTGGCTCAGCGTATATTTCTCTAAGATTCCTGGATAGCGCTTCCCCGGATCCTCCTCCGGATGCATATAGACCTGCTTATCGCTGGGATCGGTTTTTGACGTAAGAAGCCCAACATAATAGGTACCCCCTTTCAACACAGCGGGAGCAGCTCCGGGATACTCCGGAAGGATCCAATATATCTCGCTGATCATATGCTGAAGTACCGCAGGAGCGATAAACCCCTCGATGCTAAAGCTTGGCTTGGACATATCCGGCTTATCCGGATCCTTCACATTTTCAAGGTCCCCCAGATCAAAGTGAGAGTCCCAGTGATAAAGCACCGCTTCGTGAATCCCAGCTGCCGCCCATGCAAGGTAAGCGCTATTATGATTCTGCATCATATACACGGGAGCTTTCCCCATATACCCCGTCAGGTGGATACCATCTTTTTCATGTTTTGTGACGCTGGGAACATAATCTGGCTCGAGTTGTTGGCCATGCAGTGAAATGGAGGCCGCTAACGATAATCCCGCAAGCCCCGCTCGCCGGAGCAACGCTTTCCGCACCTCGGAGCGATCGGTAGCCGCGGTGGAGTTATTTGACCGGGACTCGGAACGGCCTCCGGGCGCAACAAAATCGTGAAAATATCTATCTTTCGGCTCGTTAAAAAAGAATCCCGATCGGGCGGCAAACAGATAGTGACGTTTTACAAAATCCTTGAGCGCCGCGGAAGCATTATCATCTCCTTGTATTTCCCCGAAGAATTCCTCGCCGTTGTCTTCTTCATGGACCCTCATGACAACATCCATGAACTCATCGGCGGAAAGGCTCCAATTTTTCTCGTTTATAGGTTTTAGCTCAGAATTTTGCGGCAGCCTCGCTGTTGACCTGCTCGGCCCGCTCCCCAACATCTGTCCTCCGGCAACAAAGGGTGTTCTACGAGGTATGCCATCGAGCTGTCCCCCTCCTACAGGAGTAAACGACTCCATGATCTCCCAGGCCGCCCGCGCCACGGGAAGATCGCCGTTATCGGCAAGCCGGAGCACCAATTCGTTATCCACAACCCGCATCACGACATTACTCCTCCGTGGATTTCCGTACATCCTGCCGGTCCCTTTAAACGAGCTGATCATGAAGGCAATAGCACGCGCATCTAGATATTTCAGTAGTCCGGATAATTCTTCCCTCAAGCGGGATCGCTGGTCCAACATTCCATCATCGATCTGAGGGCCGCCATTGAGAGACAAGAGTCCCATCGCCCTCAGACCATCCATGTGCTCCATCAACGCATCCTCGGATAAAGCCTCAATGTCCGTTCCATCCCACTTTGACCGGGTTAATTCTTCGAGGATCTTCACAGGCTCATCCATAGGGATATCGCGCTCAAGCATCTTCACGGCGGGCCTCTCCTTTTTAGCAGGAACCGGCGGTAACACAACCGGCTGCTCCGATGTTCCCACGAGAGGTCCTGGCTGATCGATCCCGGCATGAGACGCAAATGATTCCGACAATGCTTGGGCTCGATCTGCGGGTTGCAGGGATAATTCGTCGAGAAAATCCACTAAGTGGAATCCCAATGGGGGATGCCCTGCGTTATCCGCCATATAGCTGTCTCTATAACGCACGGCATATTGATTCATGAGGTTTTCATGATGCTGCCCCGTAAAAAACAAGGCCAACTCACTTTTGATCCTGTCCGGCGATTTCAATATCCCGTAATCCACAAGAGCCATAATAAAATCAAACCGCTCCTGCGGGGACATCGAAAGCCCCCTATAACCCGGAAACCATCCTTCCATATATTCCCGCATGTCTTCATTCTGGGTGAGAGTCCCCGTCGTGACGCCGTCGCCCGCCGAAGCCTTGTTCAGCGCAACAAGGCTTCGCGCCAGAACACCCCGTTGCTGCATGAGGCCGTCTGACGCCCTGCAGCTTTTATCAACTTCCAGTAAGAGCGCGATCCTGGAGGGCAGTCCTTGCGTCTTATCTTCCCTCATGAGTAGATCGACCACAGCCTGAAAGATCTCGGGATCCGAAGCACCTTCTTTGAGAAATTGCGTAAGACGCTCATCGCGCAGCGGATTCCCTTCGCGCTGAGTTTCAACCCAAAACCTGAGTTTGCGTATACCCTCCCGCCGCACATCCGCCTCTGCCGATCGCAGCTCATGAAGAATATTCCCCATAAGATCAAATCCCAACGGATTTTTCTGTTGAGGGATGGGCGGAAACATATCCTCCCGTGACTGGCCGGGGTTGGCGGCATCCATGACCTTACGGACCTTCTCCGCATGCGCCGAGTTCCCCCGATCATCATTAAATCTCTTATTCGTATCATTAAACAAAGCCTCATCCGCACGGATCAATGCCAACGCCTGATTCGCCACATAAGAAGCTCTTGCAAGACCCTTCCGAACTTCCTCGCTTGGATGAGCGCCATATTGGTCCGCGCTGAGCTTCATAAAACGTTCGATATGTTTTTTAATTTCAAGCAAGGAGTGAAAGTTCTTAAGGTCCGGATCATAATAATCGTGAAGGGCTCGAAGCGCCCCGATCTCACCTTTCAGATAATAATTAAAAACGCGGTGAACGAGCTCTTCGAGCTTTTCGAGCGGCATGGCGGCGGGAGAATCGTAGAGGATATGATGTTCCCGCGCAAAGTTCGCGAACGCCCGCTGATTATTAAGGTCTTCCCCGTCAAGGTCGTACCAGCCACCGCGGGGGGCTTTATACGTTTCGAAGCCATCGTCCTTAGCATCCGCACCAGCCGCCTTTATCTTCGGAGCAAAATCCATCGGCATCACACCTTTATCAAGAAGTGTGGCTGCCACCGCGTCGCTCACGGTTTGAGTCGGATCCTCCGAAAGCCTCCGCACCTCGATCCCGCTCGATGCGGGAAGAGCGGCCTCCGGCAGGAAAGTTTCGTTACCGAGGATCACGGATCCGGGAGGAAGCTTCAATGAACCGATGATTACCGTATCCATCGGATCGATCACGGCCAATTGGTCTAAAACAGCCGCTAGAGGAATCAAAACGACATATTTCGCACGGTAAAAAGGTGAGCGCTCGGGAAGAAGGGAACTTGTCACTGTTGAATTAAGACTGAAATGCAACGTCTCCCAGGCATGTGGCTGCAGAAAGTCCCCGTTGGGAGTCAGGACCTCTTCGGAAAAGAAACTTCTGGGATGGATAAATCCATCTTCTTCCGGATTTGCATCCGTCATGTGTACGAGATAGATCTGGGCGATATTCAGGGTTTCTCCGTCCCTTGAAATAGGAAACCCCTTTTCTTTCAGACTCGCCTTGGCGCGCTTCCACTTTTCCATAACAGCGCGAGACCACCCATGACTGAACCGATTAGCGCCCTTGGACCGTGTCGAAGGCGCGCGTGCGGGCTTGGATGGGGCGGGCTTTGCGACAAAAGAGGAAGATGCCTCCGCAGGCATGCCCTTCCTGCGCCCATTCGTCACCAGTTTTTTCAGCTCTTCATAATCAGGTGATTTGAAATTCATCTGCTCGTCGAACGCGTGCTCCCGCAGCCCGGCGTAACTCCCCGCGTCAACCCTGTAGAACTCGGTCAGGATTTGAAAGAACTGCGCGATCGGAAGCTGCGCTTCCCTGGCAGCGGTCCTGACCTCCACAAAAGCATCCTCCAAGGCTTGGGCAATTTCAGCATCATCCCCCCGGATTCTGGCAGAATACGTCCGTTCAAGCATCCTTCCCAGAGGATCAAATGCGATGAGTGCGTTAGCAAGTTTCCGTTCTTCGGGAGTAAATTCAAAGAGATCATAGAGCTTGTTGTCTTGGATCAGCTGGAGCGACCTTTTATGCTGGAGGCTCTTATCTCCATCATCCTCCACCGCCGTCGGCTTCCCGACGTCGTGAATAGCAATCAATAAGCGGTAAAATCGCGGTGAAAAGTTATTGGGGAAGAACTCTTTTCGTTGCTCGAATTCGTGAAGCACCTGGGCATCATGCTTTCGCAAACTCAGTTTCTGCACGACTCCTACGCTTCTCGGAAATTCATTTCGCAGCACCGGAACGCTTCGTGCCAAATATTCAAGAAATCGATCAATGCTGTCGCCATCCATCTTTGCCGAATTCGCCAAGTTCAAAGCATCTCTGACCCGCGTCTCAGAACGGCCGGCACCCGGCTCGGCGGGGCGAACTTCTGCGGCATTGGGCGGATTCAAGGATGGCCCCCGGCCCACCAAAAGCTCTCCGATCTTTAACAGTCCTGCAAAAAAGGCCGACTTCAAGAATCTATTCACTTTTGCGCGGGCTGTGGTCAATCTCCCGGGCTGATCCCACTTGAAGATCAACTTTGCCGCGTCAAAAAGGAAGAAGATCGCAACAGCAGTCATCCCACCCAAAAGGAAGAACGCGCCAGCATATTTGAGGGCCAGCGCAAAGCCCGCAAGGGTCCGCTCCTCCTTGGTAACGCCGCCCTTGATCACCTGCTCAAACCAGGGCGTCTGCCAGGGTAACTCCAGCACATCCCAGAGCAACAAATAAGCGATGATCGCGACTTGACCGAGAGGCGAGGTCTCGACAGGGGCCTGACGCAGGACAGACGCGATAAGCTTCGCCACGTAAGGAAACGTGCTCAGATAAACGACCAGGTATTCAACCGCATAAAGAAATCCGGGATGCTTTAAAATCTCTCGAGCCCTCATCGACGCGATGTATCTCACTACCTGGATCATAATCAGTCCGGGAAGAAGTACTCTTTGAAATTGCTTCCAAAGGTTCGCCGGTGAAACCCATCGTGAACCAGACCGACTCAAACCAGCCTCCGCCGGCGTGGCGGAAGTTTCAGCTCCCTCTGTTTCGGGAGAGGAGGCGACCGAAGCCGATTTTTTGGGCGAATACTTTGCGGCAATCTTTATTGCAAGCTCCCCGATCTCACCAAGCGGTTTTTCATATAAGGGACCGGCCAATCTTGCCTGAGCCAAGGCCCACTGCTCCATTTTGGCAACTTCTTTCCGACTCGGATTTCTGTCTGCTCCAAGTTCGGAAAACTTTTTGATCGGCGGTAAGATCCGCTCAAGAATATCGCCGGCCAGGATCATTTGTCCGAGATCCAAGGACTCATGGCTCTCCATATACAGCCTCGCCACGAAATCCGCGGGATAAGAGGTGGCATACCTTTCTAAAAGCCATTTCCCGAAATCTTCCCCTTCAGAGTAGGTGCTGTAATGGGCCCCTCTCTCACGGTTAAAGTTTGCGTTAAAAGTTCCGTCGATAAGATCAAGATCTCCCGTCCAAGATTCCCCTCCCCCGGTTCCATAGAGAAAAGGCCTCCAAGACGCATGCAATTCCTTCGGAGTTTTCACAACGCTCTGCCCCGCGACTTTTCCGGTCGGGGTGCCAGTCGCAAGCGTTTTAAATAACGCAGCCCCCAGGAACCTTCTGTCCCGAAAGGGTCCTTCTGTCGAACTCGCGCCGATCTGCAGGTCACTCAACAAATGCGTGTACTCATGCCAAAAGACAGAAGCCCATGAATCAAAAGTCATCCCGTCCGTTTGGGACTGTATTTTCACTTCAAAACCCTCTGGACCTGGGAATTCAAACCCGTTCGGATGACGGATGAACACCCTTGCAAATGTCGTGGTAAGATCATCCGTCTGAAAAAGGATCGAAGTCGACCGCTTGAGGATTGTCGATGCCTCTGCGTTGTCCTTGCCGTCAATACCCGCCGCCTCGAGGTATTTCTTAATAAGGTAATCTGTCATGGCGGCCCAATAGCGCATGAGCAAAGGAAAATCCGCCGGAATATCCATTCCCCGTTCTCGTTTCAATTCCCTGAAACGCTTTTCCTCGCTCACGTAATGCGGGTATTTCGAAGCCTCGGCTTTCAATATCGGTAATGCCTCGTGATAGGGAATCCCCTTCTCCATCAACTGCCGTATTGTTTCGTTTATTCCGGCCATAAATCTTGCGTCTTCTAGAGATAATCCGGTCGACCCCTTCTCGATTTCCATGGCGACATTTAACTCTCCCGCGCCCTTCAGCGGAGTCACCACCACACGCTCGATAATAGCCCTCACGGACCAGAGCTGATCGGATTCCACCATCCAGCGATAAACCCGGTTTGACTTCATTGCTGAAAAGCACAGCACCCCTGCCAACGCGGGGGGAACGAGTATTCGGACGAGCGGGGACCGCCGTAATCTTCGCCAAATATTTCGCCGCTGCTCCGCACGCGACTCTGAGGAGCGTGCAGGTTGGGCAACGTCAGTCGGGGTGCGGGTTTCGGAGCGGACATTTGGAATATTAATTTTCGCCGCATCAGCACCGCTCAGGTCCTCCACAGACAGCCAATCAGCCGATTTGATGGAACGGACCATTTTGAGCAATTCCAGAGAAGTCATGCCCGAAAAATTGAAGAGTTGCCCGCAGGAAGCCAGCAAATTAAAAACATCCATCACGTCATCTTTAACAGGAATACCCGCACGCTCCAGCTCGGCGATCACACCCAAAAATTTTCCGATCATCGACTTACCAGACGCAAGAACATTGCTAATCTTCACCTCGACATCCGGGTTCATCGATGCCTGGCCTACAAGGAGAGCTCTAAGTTCTTTAACAGCCATTTTCCGGGCAATTCCCTTGCCAACCGGCAATTTCTGACCGATCAATAAGGCCTGCATCAGTGCCCACAGACTCTTACGGCTATCGATGCTAAGAGTCGACGCAGCGCCGAGATCGATAATGGAGATGCGGATCTTTCCCTCGGCCGTGCGAGACACAAAGATATTTCCCCTGTGCGGATCCGCATGATAAAACCCGCAAATAAACATCATCCGGAAGAACAAATGTCCAAGAATATGTTCAACCGCAACGGGATCAATTCCCAGAGCGGCAACACCCGCGTCGTCGGTAAGTGGCACTCCCGGCGCTGTCCTTTCCCTCATGACTGAATTTTGGGCTATTTCGTGAGCGATCGGCACGTCAAATTCATAGCCCCGGAAAGCGTTCTCCGCGCCCGCCTGCACAACGCGGATCGCTTTGGCGAGTCTTTTTTGATTCTCACCCTCCAGATCAAAATCCATCTCCTTCCGGATCCGGTCCTCCACTCGGTCCAGCATCTGCTTCGGGACATTGATCTTCAACTTGTCCCCCAGCATTGCCGCCACGCGCCGCATAAATGCAATCTCCTCCTCTATGCGCTGTTCCCCGTCCGGGCGTTTGATCTTCACGATTTCTCTGCTTCCGTCCTGAGTGAGCGCCTCGTCTACTGCCTTAACCGACGCGTTCCTTTTTTTATTATGCAGCTCCTGAAAGACATCCGTAAAACTGCCGAAGACCCTGTCGGTCATTTCAAACTTATCCTCGATCGGCATTGGATTCGCGCCATCCTTTAATCTCTCGAGGCGCGCCCGGATCTCGGGCGTGATGTCCTTGTCATCGATAAGAGGGGAAGAGGAAAGAATCTGCCCGAGCTTGACCATGGTGATCCCGAACGATTCGAAGACAAGCCCAACGACTTCAGCCTCTCTCTCTTCCCGGGAAAGTCCTGGATCAGCAATGCGTGACAGTCCCGCGCAAAGAGATAAAAGCACCTGCTCTTTTCTGTAAGGGTCGCCTGCCTCTATAAGAATATCGTATATCCCCTTATAGAGGTCCCGGCGTTCCTTTTCAGTGCCGGCTTCCCCCTTGGGGTAGGCGTAGTTGAAGATAGCGTCGAAAAGATCCGCCGCTGCGTGATTGGGATATTCCCGCACGTAGGGAAGTCCGTGCTTCGTGGACATATCACGTCGCGTCACCTTCGCGGTTTCAGCCAAGACGCCGTTCTTACCGTACAACAGTAGATCCAGCATGTCTTGCCGCAGGCTGGTTCCGATGCCTTTATAGTGGCCTTCTTCTCCTCCACGGAAGAGTTCGCGTAGAAAATCGTAATTAACCTCAAAATCATGCTCAATCCTCAAGAGAAAGGCGGGCTTATTTTCCGTGACGCCCACCAACCACAAGATAAGATCTTTTTTAGATTCCGGAGCAAGCTCGGAAACGACCTGGAGCAGTATCTTTTCTTTGCCAAAAAGATTATCCCGAACCCCTTCTTTCCTGGTATTCCCTCGGAATTGAAGAAGATAAGACTGCACAATCTCCAGCATGCGGGGCGTTACAACCCTTTCATTCTGGATCGAGCGAAGCACATCGTCCCGAGTGTAGCTGAATTCCTTAAAATAGTTTTCGACGACGATCCTGACCTCCTCTGAAAAATCGCTAAAAAGATCCGGACGCATTTCACGGTCAACTTCCAGTGCCAGGAGAGCCGATCGCTCGCGAACGCTAGAACTCTTGAAGTCGTTATCCAGCATCGCCCTCATATGAGTGATGAGACTGTCTTGTTGCTCGCGGGTCAATTTGTTCGCACGCATCGCGTCACGGATACCCCGGAACAGCTGTTCCATGAAGTAGTCTTTCGGTTCCGAGTTTTCGGCAAAAAAGGAACGGACCAAATCCCTCCGAGACTGCATGACCTCAACAATATCCTTAACCTCTGTCTCCGGCACTTCCGCCGACAAGTGAGAAGCAAGTATGTCCCGGAGGAGCATCGGAACTGCATACACGATCTGGGTGGCATGCCCGCCCGTATTCGTGAACTCAGCGGGAGTGTAGCGTTCCGTCACGCTGGAAGGAGCGAACTGACCTGCATTATTTATATTGATCGCGCAATTTTCACTCTTGGAAATCCGAATGCGTTCATTGGCCTCCTCCATGGCAACGTCAAGCTGAAGCGACGGCATGATAAGCGCCGCGGAACGGAGAATGGCTTGTTGCTGCCCCGCTGGAAGCGCACCTATTTTCTGGCGCACCCCCGCGATGTCAAAATAGTCGGCCATCGTGTCGTCCACGACCACTCCGTTTTTCCTGAGAACCATCTCCACAAACACAAGATAAAGAGCCATGTTCTTCATCATGCCGTCCGGAAGAACGGCGTTCAGCTCCGCCACCACCTCTTCGAAAGTGCGCCCAGCGGCTGAAATCGGAAGGCCATAATCGAGCAGGCGATTGAATATCTGACTCGGCAGTAAATTCTGCACAGTGCCGGGAGAAACATTTCTGATCAAATCTGAAGGAAGATACAGAAGCCACCTGTTTTGCCAATCGTGAGTTGAAAACGGGCCCAGATATGCCTGATCCGAAATCTCAACATCAGGAGTATCCGAAAAGAATAGCCGGTCCACCCGGTATGGAACCTCCCCGATACGCCGGGACCGTCCGTGAGTATCAAATATTCCGTTGTCTCTGTATTTCCCTAGACGAAGGGCCAAAGCAATTCTCACCATGAATCCGTTCCATGTCCTTATGCGCCCGATAGCGCTTGGCTTCCAATCACCGGGCAAATTTCTAATCATCCTGGAAAATGTCCCCCGCTTCGTCTGGACATCCCTCTGCGACAAAAGGTAGTTGTACAAAGCGGTCCGCTCGACAAGCGAAAACGGAACATTGTGAACCGGGTCTGTTTTCTTAAATGAGCCGGAAGCCGCGGGATCTCCGTCGTCGATCAGTTTTATCTTCTTGAAATACTCGATGATCCCCTCATAGTCATTCGCGCCGAAGACGCCGCCCATTTCGTAGAAGAAGATAATTTTTCTGATCGGTAAGGCCAACTCTCCGGCATTTTCCACACCCGCGGCGGCTAGAGCGGAATCTATCCGATCGGATAATAATTCCTCGCTCAGACCATTCTCGCCAAGGATCATTTCATAGAGACGGCTATTCATGAGCAAAAGGTCCTCCTGTTGGAGGCTTCTCGCGTAGAGCCCCCTATCAAAGGCCCGGACGTCATAATTCCTGTCTGGATCCTGTTCATCTTCAAGCTTCCAACGCTCATTCAAGTCAGCGGCGTGGGTTGTAAGGGCATAGCGTAAAAGGTCTATTTCGCCCTCCGGCCCAAGGTGGTAATATTCCATGATCGTAGAAATGTAATCCCCGTATTTACCTTTAAACATCTCGAGAGCAAGCTGAACCGCTTCCACGGCGGTCGGCGCATTGATCGCCTTGAGCCACCTCAGCACAAATTCTCTATTTTCAATGACGGGGTTCGCCCCCCCATTAAAGCAAGTAGCATGAATAGGCAGATTTCTTTGTTCTTCCGCGCTTAACAGGCCCGTGGCAAGAAGAGCTAATAGATCCTCAACGGAGTCAATGGGGTGATCGGTTAAAAGCCTCAGGAACTGTTTACGGTCAGCATCGTTCAGCGTTGCGCCAGCGCTAAGCTTCTTTACCATGGCGCTCTCAACCAATCTCAAAATATCCCTGAATAAGAGCTCCCCGCCCAGAGGCTTCGCCTCATACTGGGCACGAACCTCAAGTTCCCGTTTTCTCTGATCGATCCGTCTGTAAAGATCCATCAACTGTTCGGGAGTGAGACTGTCCTGATTGCGTGCCAGATATTCCCGGACAACTGATTCGATGAATCTTATGTGGGAATCAAAAATCACACTTTTCAATTCCAGAAAACTCTTCTCCATATCCTCCCGTCCATGATCCTGGGCGGTCTTCTGCCGCGCAGCTCTGGACAAAGAAGGAACAGATTGGCTTTCAAAATTCAATATGTCCGGAGGCTGCGCTTCTAGCAGCCCGAGCAATGATTCGCCATTGACAGCACTCCCGGACTTTGTCAAAAATTCAGTGATTCTCGAAGCGAACTCTTCTGCGGAGGAATTCGAAGATAAAAATTTATCGACGGCATCTTCCAAGACGAATTTGCGTTGAACCTCATACGCAGAAACTTCATCGGGTGATAGCTTGGAACATAAAGTGCTCGCGCGACTTTTGTAGACGGCTTCGCTATCATCCACCCCGTTTTTCCTCTTCAGAATGTAGGCGAGAGCATAGAGTGTTTGAAGTTCTTCCATGGTTTCGGCACTGCTCATCAAATCGAGAATCATTTTGAGCGATGCCTTATCCCCGTAGTTGACAAAGCTCCCAGTTATGCGCTTCGACACAGCTTCCTCTTTAAGACCGCTTTCGCGCGTTCTCCTCCGTGATTGACCACCTAACTCCTTGGTAGCCAGCGTCGAAATATCACCTCGGGTGTCATTAAAATGACGCCAATATCTCTTTTTCTGATTCTCCATATTCTTGAGGCGTCTCTCCACCGTATTGTGTTCCCCAAGCCACGAGTCTTTAAGATTATTCGCTTTCATATATTCCCGGATACACCTCATCGCCATGATCGCGCCCTGCATTGAATAACCAGCCGATTCCATAAAATCCAGCGCGTTATTGTCCGCATCCTCTTCGTCTGTAAACCGTACGGCACGACGCTTGAGGATCGAATTCAGCGGAGGATTCACCCCCAACCGTTGCTCTTCCTCATAGTCCGCCCAGCCCTGTTTGATATGCCCGGTCTCATGCGAAAGGATATAGGCAATCATCGCCCGCGACCCTGCAAGTTTTTGATCAGGCGGCAACTGAGCAACATAAGCTTCGATCAGCTTCAAAAACCCAAGCGAAATATAAACGCGATGATCACCGGGATAAACAAACGCGTCGGGTTCATTCTTGTCCATGAGATGAAGTTCAAATTGATCCGGAACAAGTCCCACTTTTTGAGACCCGAGGATGTCCCTGAAAACAGTCTCGACTTCATTATAAATCCCTGAAAACTCTCCCGAATTTCTTCCGATCAACCCATCTTTCGCTAAAATCGCGCGCATTGCCGCGTTATTTTCTCCCTCGATCGCCGCGTCGATTGGAATCCGCCCTTTAACAGGCAAGGTCCGTGTCTCAGCACGGCCATTCAAATAATTCTCAATCGCTAGATCAAAATCAGCAGGTTCGGCTTCCAGAAAACGCACGACATTCCGGACAAAATCCCTTTTGATTTTATCCGTTGCATCCATTCCTCTCAAATGCTGAAAAACAGGCTTAGAACTCTCCCCAAGAACACCGCCCAGAAATCCCAGTAATTCCGCAGCATCTTTAAAGAACCTCCGTACGAGTTGCAGCTGCCCCAAAACCGTTGTGAAAGCTGAAATCAAGACTTCGTTAGAGTCGGTCGGCAGGTCGAACGCTTTAACCGGATCGATAAACACAAGATCAGGTGTGGCCCCTTTGGCCACCTCTTCTGGATTCCGAAGTAATACATCGTCGATGCCGTAATCATAAACGACGCCTACCGGAAATCCGGACTGGAATTCAAACTGAACCTGAGACCATAACAGGTGAGCATCCGAAAGCAACTGTTCAAAGATCCTCTTCCGGATCCCGGGATCCTTATTCGATTTAATGAACGATTCTAGAGTGACGCCGCTCTCCCATTCTGAAAGCTGCATATAAACTAGATCGGTGTCTACAAAATGCACTTGGGAATCGACCGATATCTCGCGGGCAACTTTGCGGGCAACTCTCGGATTGGAGACGATCTTCAGGTTCAATGCCTTATCCCGCTTAGCGGACTGCAAATTCAAATGACGCTCATCAGAAAATTTTATCGCAAGATCCCGGGATACCCCGCCGGCTTGAAAGGTCATACGATGAACGTGTCGACCGGAGCCTGAAAGAACGCCTGCGTGAACTGATATATGGATCACCTCGTTCACAGGAATACCCACATCGGCCAAATAATGATTTAATTCGGATTCATGCTCATGAAGGAAAGGAAATAGCCTTTGTTCGAACAGCTGATGACCATCCTGAAATCCAGCTTGATTTCCGGCCGCGCTCCACTCAAAAATCAATCCACCTTTCGTCAGCTTCTCACCCTTCTGCCCTGACGCGAGATCTTTGGTACTTACAGGCTCCGTAGTAGCAATGGGCTCTTCAGTCGGCCGGACTTTGGAGCGTGGTTTTTGGCGGCCTTCGGAGCGGGCGAGTGAGACGGTGACGGAATATTTGGATCCGTCTCCGATGGGCGTGAAATGAACGGCATAGAACTTTCCGTTCTTCGTGAAGGCATCGCTTGTCATAACATACCCGTTCTCACCTTCGGGTTCGACATTCAACGGGTGTTCGAATTCCTTGGCGACAAAATCGTTATAGAATTTTATCGTTGCTTCAAGATTTTTGGGATCGCCTCCTAGTAGCTTTAAAAACCAGCTCTCGAGATGTCTTTCCAGCGCCTCGATATCGACCCCTTGATCAGACAAGACTCCTGACCGCTGCAGCACGCTTGGTAATTCCAGGGTCGCGAGGTCGAACAAGCTGGACTGCGTCTGGAGCATATTCTGCCGGTACATCTTGTCGTTGCTTTTCTCGGTAAGACGCGGGGTGAGAATACCGTAACTGGTCTGATGTTCCCGGAGGAGGTCCGTGATCCCGTCCGTGTGAAAACCGCCGGTGACGAGAATGGCTTTGGACACCGCTCCCTTGGTCATGACGTCGTTGATCTTTTCGTAAAACACATTTTCACGTTTATGCGCGGCTTCGTAAAAACTGTAGGCCGCCGCTTGGGCGCCTGTCACTTCCGAGCGGAATTTGTCATTCACTTTCTTGGTCTCGAAATTCGAAAGCGGCAGCCCGTACTCTTTGCTGAGCGCCGTGCCGATCACTTTAAGTCGCGCCACCATCGCGTCCATGGACAGTGAGTCTGCATTTTCCGTCATTCTGAAGCCTGCGGCCGAAGAATCTCCGCCAAGATCCTTCGCTTCGTTCAGGGTGGCAGGGGTTTTGACTAATCCTCGTTTCTGCTCCACCTCCTGCCATTCCTTGCGCGGAAGCTCGAGGTTGAGGAGCTTGCGAATGAGCTCTTCATCACGGAACAGCTGCACGAGTTCCTTCTGCCGCGGCGACACAGCCTGGGTGTCGAGAATGCGCGTGAAAACGGCCTTGATCTCCTCAAATAGGCCTTTCGGATCAAGTTCGTTTTTTAAGATGAGATAACCGGCATAAGTGCTGAACTGCGGATAGTCGCTGAATTTAAAACCTTGCGGACCGGCTTCCATCACGAGTTTTTCCATCAGATCACGCGGCTGAAGGCCGGCCGGCGTCGCATCTGACTGGCTGCGAAGCACGCTCACGCGCTGTCCCTGGAAATCCTTGATCGCCGCGAAAAGCTGCGGGCTGACTTGCTTCCCCTGCAGGAACGCAAGCAGCGCGTCCTTCTCGGCTAGCGCCTTGTCGGTATTCAGATCCTTCTCAAGCGTCTGGAGCACCATGAGGCGCGTGATCTGCGGCCACTCCACCTGAGCGAGGACACTTTCCAGATCAATCTTCAGCACCTGCTTGGCTTCCACCGCGAGGCTGTGGATAAACGGCATGAACTCCCGGTGCCCTTTTTCGAATTTCTTCCACTCCGCCAAATTCCGGCGAAGGTCCGGGGGAAACACCTTCGACGCGAGCGTATCCAGCCGCGCTTCAAAACCGTTCAAGTACTTCGCCACCGGAACCTCCGCGCCAAACACCTTTTTCAAGGCTTCATAGTTCTCGCGGTAAAGATCGGCTTTCTCAATGCCGTACGCCCTTGGCGCGCTCAACGTGCTACGCTCAACGCTCAACGATTCTGTTTTGCCATCCTGCGTTGTGCGTTGCGCGTTGTGCGTTGCGCCGTCCTGCGATAGCAGAAAGAGCTCGACACCATTCAGTTCCCCTTCCCGCGCCATGAGATCCGCGAGCTTTTGATTGCGCTCCGCGTCGGGAAACATCTGGAGGGCCGTGGGATCCAGTTCCTCCACGGCGCCTTCCACGAAGATGGTTTTAAAATCATAGGTCTTGTGGAGATACCCGATCAGCTGTTTGATCTTCATCTGAGCGTCGTAATTTGCGTGAGCGTTCTGAATGTGGAGGATCAACCGGGGATCCGGCCGTGGCGGAGCTTCGTAAAGTCCATCCAGCGTGGCAAGCTCCGACGGAATATCGATCTGGAGAAACGAGGGGGTTTCGAATTTCGGAGCGATCTGGATGCCAGCTCCAGGATTGGCGCTAATACTTTGCGTCATCACGAAGCAAGCCAGTGTCACCAGACTGATTATCTTCTGCGTCGTTTTTGTCATAGATTGCTATACGCTTTAGTTTATTAATTTGTTTCTTATCTACATCTACTATAAAGTTACTACATGTTATTAATAAAGTCAATTTTGTATAGCAATATATAGCAAACCTATCATGTTATAAACAAAATGGTTATGGAAAGTCAGGAATAAATTTCAGATATTTCGAGGAATAAGCCCAAGGAGACGCTTTTAATCTACCTACGAACTCTTCTTGGGTTAGCGGGAATAGCGGTCGCGGGAGCGGTCAGGAGCAGGAGGATCGTCGTCGAATTCGATGATAGGATCGGGGTCAGGATCGGCATCGCAAACAGAGCGGCTCACAGAGTCCTGGTCATCGTCTTCGTCACGGTAGCTGCCACGGGAAAACGTGGCCCGGGCATCGCAAAGGCCGGCCGGGATCTCGGTCAGGAACCGAGACGGGAGATTTTGATGAGTGGCTCCGTACATGCGACGCGTGGTCGCGTACGAGAGATGAATTTTCTCTCTCGCCCGGGTCATACCGACATAACAAAGACGCCGCTCCTCTTCAATCTCCTCGGAAGGACCCGCGAAGGAATTCACATGGGGGAAAATCCCCTCTTCAAGGCCCACCATGTAAACGATCGGGAATTCGAGGCCTTTTGCCGTATGAAGCGTCATAAGCGTCAGCACATTCGTTCCCTGGTCCCACGCATCGAGGTTGGTCACAAGCTCGATAGAATCGAGGAAGGCCGCCAAAGGCGACTGAGCCATTTCCGCGGGTGCCGACTCAGCCCCATCTTCCACGATCTCCAGTCTCTGGTCGGCAGTCTCGTTGAAATCCTCGATCACGCTATAAAATTCCTCGATATTCTCCAGACGAGCCTGAGCTTCGGGTGTGCGCTCCGCCTCAAGAGCCGTCACATACCCCGTATCCTCCAGCACTCTCTCGAGGATCTCATGAACGGTCATCTCGCACTGCTTATTGCGAAGCTTGGTGATCCACGCGTAGAACGATGAGAGGGATTTCTGAACCTTGGGGGTGAGTCCCTCCACAGTTGAAAGACCTTGAAGCACCTCGTCCCAGGTCCTCCCTTGAGCGGCAGCCTGCAGTGTCTCCAGCGCTTTTTTGCCAATCCCCCGCGTCGGAACATTGATCACGCGTTTGAGACTCACCTCATCATGCGGGTAGGCCACGACACGGAGATACGCGATCACATCCTTGATCTCCTTGCGGTCGTAAAAGCGGGTTCCTCCGACGATCTTGTAGGGAATATTGGCGCGCATCAGTTCTTCTTCCATCACGCGCGACTGGGCATGAACACGATAAAAGATCACCTGATCCGCGAAGGTCCGTCCCTGCCCTTTGTATTTCATGACATTGCCAACCACATACTTGGCCTCGGCCGACTCATCCTCGGCATTATAAAGATCGATCTTCGCCCCGCCCTTCTGCTCTGTCCACAGCGCCTTCGGGCGGCGCATCTGGTTGTTGCGGATCAAATGATTCGCCGCTTCAAGGATCACGGGGGTTGAGCGGTAATTCTGCTCCATGCGAATCGCTCCGGCGTCAGGGTAATCTTTCTCGAAATTCAGGATATTCTTGATATCCGCCCCGCGCCACGCGTAGATCGACTGGTCGGGATCCCCCACCACGGTGATCTGGTGTCGCGCCGAGGCCAGGAGCTTCACGAGACGGTACTGGGCGTGGTTGGTATCCTGATATTCGTCGATCAGGATATGCTGGAAGCGGTCCTGCCAGGCCTTGAGCACCTCCGGATGCCTGTCAAAAAGCACCACGGTTTTCAAGATCAAATCACCAAAATCGCAGGCCTTGAGGCGCATCATCCGCGTCTCATAAAGTTTATAGACCTTGCCCACGGAATCCTGGAAGAGATCCATCGCCTTCGCCAGATATTGCTCAGGGGAGATGAGAAAATCCTTCGCCCGCGAAATCTCCTCGCGCACGGCCTTGGGATTGACCTTTTTCTCATCGAGTTTGAGCTCAGCCACGCACTCCTTGATCACCTGGAGCTGATCATACTCATCATAGATGATGAAATTCCGGTCGAGCTCCATGGCGGGGCCGTCCTGGCGTAGGATGCGCAGGCACGTCGAATGGAAAGTACTTATCCAGACTCGCTGAGCCACGAGTCTTTCGATGCGGCTGCGCATCTCCTGCGCGGCTTTATTGGTGAACGTGACACCAAGAATAGTGAACGCCGGCACCCCATGCTCGATCAAATAGGCGATGCGATGCGTGAGAATGCGCGTCTTCCCGCTCCCCGCCCCGGCCAGGATCAAAAGCGGACGGACGGGCGGCCAGGTCACGGCTTCTTTTTGAGAAGGATTTAAACCGGCTAGAAGATCTTTCATTATTTAATCCTGGTAAGGGGTAAGGCGTACTGCGTACCGCGTTTTGTTAGTCGCCGTACTCCGTACGCCGTACGCGCGACAATCCAAAAATCACTCATCATGAATCTTATACTTCCCAAATGCTTCCTGAAAATCGTAAACATTGTCAAAATCCGAGAGTTTATCCTCGGGTTGTTTGCTAAGGAGCTCCACATCGATTAGGGCGAAAACGATCTTGCCAAAATCCAGCGTCTCCTGAATGCCCCAATGCTTCAGGACCGTCTGCGCCATGGGCCCGAACTGCTCAATGGCGTAATCGCGTATCCCGGCCGCGAGTTCCTGACCCGTAATATGGCGAGGCTTCTTGAGATTCACGACCGTATCGTGCAAAGCGGCCAGAACGAAGGTGTAGCCTTCCAGCTTATAGCGCGGGTTCTTCTCGAGGATCTCTTCGATCTTTTTTAAATAAGTCAGGGCTTCTTCCATGAAAGTAGACCTTAGTATGTAGAAGGTGGTTTGTAGTATCTAGCGCGGAACCTGAAAATAAATGTCCGGATTCATGTCGACGTTTTGTATCGTAACATTAAAGACCTTCTCAAGACCCGCCCGGATCGCACAAATAATCGCATCGCGCCCGATGCCCGCAGGAATGCTAATCGACTCATGATGCAGGAGGACTCCATCCGAACGCTTCTGGGCACCGCCCGCGATCTTCTTCCCATTCCAGGACAGATCGCTTTCGACCGGGAAATCGAAGCAGTCGCTCCCTTTCGGCAAGGACGTATTGCAAGCGTAGAACTTCGCATCAAGCCCGAGGGATTGAAGCCCAGCCTGAACCGCATCGTGAAGCATTTTGTAGCTTGTCCGGACCGACCCCAAGGCCGACTCCGAATTCGCAAAAGGGGCAATCAATGAAAAAATCAAATCCTTTCCATGGAGCACGCAACCGCCGCCCGTAATGCGGCGGCAAACCGGCACCCGTGGATTTTGAAGAATCATGGAGGACTTTCCGAGCGCGGCCTCATCACGGAACGAATATCCCACACTGATCCATGTTTCGGAGGATACATAGAAACGGAGAAGAGGGTCATGGCCCTTCCCCTTCTGAGATTCAAAGAGGACTTCATCAAGCGCCATCTGAAAAGGCATCGGCGCTGCGATCGTAGGGAGCAAACTCCAGATCATGCTACGGCTTCAGCCAACAGTACTTTTTCCCGGACTTGATCACGGTAGGACAAAATAGGTTTCCGGGCGGCAAGAACATCATCCGGGCGGCGAACGGGAAGCGTGTGCGGCGCGGTTTTGATCATCTCAGGATCGGCGACGATCTCCTTGGCGATAAGCTTCATGGTGTCGATAAACCGGTCGAGCGTCTCAATCGCCTCGGTTTCGGTAGGCTCGATCATGAGCGCTTCGGAGACGACAAGCGGAAAATGGACCGTCGGCGCGTGGAATCCGAAATCCAGAAGACGTTTGCCCACATCCCCGGCATGGACGCCGTAGGCCCCAAAGGATTTGAGTGAGAGAACAAACTCGTGCATGCAAGGTCCGACGGTCGCGACAGTAAATGTGTCTTTGAGTTTTTCTTTCATGTAATTGGCGTTCAGGATCGCTGCCTCGCTTACTTTGCGGAGCCCCTCTTTCCCAAGCGTCTTCAGATAAGCATAAGCCCGGAGGATCACGCCGATATTTCCGTGGAACAGCTTCACCCTGCCGATCGATCGCGGGCCGGGAGACACCCACCGGTACCCCTCCTTCGTTTTCGATACAAGCGGGCCAGGAAGGAACGGCATGAGATGTTTTTTGACGCCCACGGGTCCGGCCCCGGGACCGCCGCCGCCGTGAGGCGTTGAGAAAGTCTTGTGCAAATTAATGTGAATGATATCAAAGCCCATGTCCCCTGGGCGGGCGATCCCGAGCAGCGGATTTAAATTGGCGCCGTCATAATAAAGCAGTCCGCCCTTCTCATGAACCAGCCTCGTGATCTCAAGAATATTCTTTTCAAAAAGACCGAGTGTGTTCGGGTTCGTGAGCATGAGACAGGCCACATGCTCATCCAGATGAGATTTAAGATCTTCCATGTCCACGCAGCCGAGGCTGTTGGACTTGATCTCCACAACATGATAACCAAAAAGAGCCGCGCTCGCGGGATTGGTCCCATGGCTGGAATCCGGTACTAACACCTTCGTACGGTGGGTTTCCCTGCGCGACGCATGATAGGCGCGCACCAACATCATCCCGGTGAGTTCACCGTGTGCTCCAGCAGCGGGTTGCAATGTAAAGGCATCCATCCCCGAGATCTCCTTGAGTCCTTCCTCAAGTTCGGAGAGAACCTCCATCGTCCCCTGGGCGGTGGATTCCACTTGAAGCGGATGTAAAGCGGCAAACTTCGCCTGACGCGCCGCCCACTCATTGATCTTGGGATTGTATTTCATGGTGCAACTGCCGAGCGGATAGAAATGGGTATCAACTGAAAAATTCTTCCGTGAAAGATTGATAAAGTGGCGCACAATGTCCGGCTCACTCAGCTCGGGAAATCCAATCGATGTTTGCCGCAATAGGCATTGAGGAATCGTTTCAAGCGGCTTTGCCTCAGAAAAACGGGACGCGGGCAGACGGACCGCTCTGCGACCGCGTTTACTCTTTTCAAAACTGAGACGGTCATCGAGAGAGATCAGCATTGGGAAAGAACCTCCACGAACCGGTCCAGGTCCTCTTTAGACTTCGTTTCAGTAGCGCAGACGAGGAATTGGTCCTTCATCTCGGGATAGAATTTCTCAAGAGAAACGCCGGGAAAAATTCCCTGCTTCATGCACTTCTCTTCGATTTTCTGAAAAGACTTCTTCGACTTCACCCTAAATTCGTTAAAGACCGTCTGGGCCGTATCGACTTCGAAATTTTTAATTTTTGAGATTTGAGATCGGAGATACGTCGCCCTGTCCCAGTTGATCTCAGCGATCTCGCGGATACCGGCCTTCCCTAACAATGTCATGTAGGCGCACGCGGCCAATGCGCAGAGCGCCTGATTGCTGCAAATATTCGAGCCCGCGCGTTCGCGGCGGATATGCTGCTCACGAGCCTGAAGCGTCAGACAAAAAGCACGTTTCCCATCGGCATCAGTGGTAAGCCCGGCTAAACGTCCCGGAATACGCCGCATCAGAGCCTTGGAGGCTACAAAATAACCGAGATACGGCCCGCCAAACTGCATTGCAAGGCCCAAGGGCTGTCCTTCCCCCGCGGCGATATCCGCGCCCCACTCCCCGGGAGACTTAAAAAGTCCAAGCGACAAGGGATTGGCTGTCAGGATCATAAGCGAACCATTCGCGTGGATCTGCTCGCTGACACCCTCGAGGTCTTCCACATTGCCAAAGAAGTTAGGCGTCTGAAAGATCACACCTGCGACAGTTGCGTCAAGCTTCGCGGCCAGCGCACTCCGGTCAAAATTCCCCTTCACGTCAAAGCCGAGTTCCTCCACCTTGTAAGGTGTCCCCGCGAGATACGTGCGGATCGTCTCCAAATAATGAGGATGCACAGAACGGCTGATAAGGATCGTCGGGCGATCCGTCTGTTTCAAGGCGACCAGCGCGGCCTCCGCCAAAGCGGTAGCACCGTCATAATGCGAGGCGTTGGAAACATCAAGGCCTGTAAGCTCGGTCATAAGACTCTGGTACTCATAGATCGCCTGCAGGGTCCCCTGAGAAGCCTCGGGCTGATAAGGCGTGTAAGCGGTCATAAATTCCTGACGACCGACGATCTCCATCGCGGCGGCGGGGATAAAATGCTCATAGCTTCCGGCGCCCAGAAAAGAAAGGGCGTCCTGCGTGGTGGTATTCTTGCGGCCCAACTTTGTGATGAGGTCTTGGACTTCGGGTTCGCTTAACGCTGCCGGTAGCACTATCTTGGGATCACGCAACGAAAGAGGGATATCCTTGATAAGATCGTCGAAGGAACGGACACCGATCTCCCCGAGTATGGCTTTTCTTTCTTCTTCCGTGAGCGAGAGGTAAGGCATGAGTTATTTCGCTTAGTGTTTCGGGGCTTGCTCAACAGCCTCGAGATACTGGGCGGCCGTCAAAAGACTATTCAACTCAGAGGCATTGGAAACTTCCAGCTCAAAAAGCCAGCCGTCCGCGTAAGGGCTTTGATTGATCAGCCCGGGATTGGATTCAAGGGCTTTGTTCGCATCCGTGATCTTCCCCGAAACCGGAGCATAGATATCAAATGCCGCCTTCACGGATTCGACGACTGCGGCGGTCTTGGCCTGCTGGACCGCGGTGCCGAGTTTCGGCAGCTCCACGAACACAACATCCGAGATCTCCTTTTGAGCATATTCTGTCACGCCAACCTTGGCCTTGGCCCCCTGGACAGAGATCCATTCGTGGGTTTTAGTGTAACGCAAATTTTCAGGAAAATTCATGATTGCCTCCGTTGAGAATGTCTTAAATTCAAGGAAGAGTGGCGGGCATTTTACTCTTTCCGCCCAAACTTTTCATTCTTTTTCATAATGGCAATTTGGGAGGTCCCAATAACCGCTTTGTGACAACAGATCAAGATTGGGATCGTTTATAAAAAGGGAGCGAAACCACGATGGCTTTCACGGGTTTTTCACGTATCATAACATCGATCGTGTTCCCTGCAATTGCCTCAGCCGTTTTGACATAAGCCATACCAATATTTTTGCCCGTAGTCGGAATAAAACTTCCGCTTGTGACTGACCCGATCGTCTTTCCGTTCTTCTGTATCTCGAAACTCTGGCGAGGAATACCGCGCTCGGTCATTTCCAGGCCGATCCGTTTTTTTTGAACACCCTTCAACTTCTGGTTTTTCAGGATCGTGCTTCCCGGAAATTCATGCTTGGTAAGGTCGATCGCCCATTCGAGAGCCGCCTCAAGGGGCGTGATCTCATCATTCAATTCGTGACCGTACAGAGGCATCGCCGCTTCAAGTCTCAAGGTATCCCGTGCCCCAAATCCGATCGGAAGAAGTCCATGCTTCTCCCCTACCCGAAAAAGGATATCCCAAACTTGTTTCAGCTTGGTCTTGGGGATCATGATCTCATAGCCGTCTTCGCCGGTATAACCTGTCCGCGCAATGACACCGCCCTCAAAATCCTTGTAATGGAAACGCCGGAGGTCCTTATAAAACGCCCCGAAGCATTCCAGCAGGATCGTCTGACTGAGCGGACCTTGAAGCGCGAGAAGCCCCATATCCTCACTCATATCCGTTACGGTGACATCCCTTGGAACGCGGGCGTTAAACCAAGCAAAGTCTTTGGCAATATTCCCGGCATTCACGATGATCAGAAATTTCTGCTCAGCCATGCGATAGACAATGATGTCATCCACCATTCCACCCTGATCGTTCACAAGGGGCATATAGATGGCCTGGCTGAACTTCACGGGGGTGATCCTGCGGGGAAGATTCTTCTCCAGATAGCTCAATGCTCCGGGGCCTTCAACAAGAAACTCGCCCATATGGGAGATGTCGAAGAGGCCGGCCTTGGTGCGGACCGCGGTATGTTCTTCCATGATGCTCGTGTAGAAAAGAGGGACGAGCCATCCCCCGAAATCACCCATGCGGGCGCCTTTCAGAAGATGCTCTTCATGAAGAGGAAGTTTAGAAGGTTCGGTCTCTAAGGTCATGGTCATGGCTTGAAGTTCGGATTGTTGAAAAGGAGGGTGGATTATACCGCAAAAAAATTGGCGCGCTACTTATTTATGGCCTAAAAAACGCCAAACGGGAAGCGAAAATTCTTCGACGATTAGGCTCGGGAGTAGACTCCACCCGTTTCCCGTCCCCCGACGCCTAGAAGTAATTCGTAAACCAGGCGCGGAGAGAAGCCATGGACTTAGCCACAAGGCCACGTGGGGTGAAGAGAGCCTCCTGGGCCCGCTTGTAGGTCATGATCCAGCGGAACATCCCGAGCGCGGGCGCCATGGCGGGATCGCGGACCAGCTCCTGCGGAGCTTCAACCTGACGCGAGGTGCCAAGTTTTCCATCACGCGAAAATTCCTTCTGAACCCACTCTAAAAAACCGTCCGTCGTGACCGCTCCTCCAGTGAAAAGCACATGCGGGTACCGGACCTTCTCGTCCTGCATAAAAGAGTCCGCGGATTCGAGAATCTTCGTCATCCAGACATGCGAATGTTTGAAGAACTTCTCAAGAAATTCCTTGCGGGGGATCGACTGCTGGACCTTGTCATTGCGGGTCACGAGCGGCACCAATTCCTCGCTCTGTTGTTCCCGCACATCAAGCGTCGCGAAGGATTCCTTCACTTTCTCGGCATCCCGTTCTTCGATATTCCAGTCCTTCGCCAAGCATTGTGTCAGGTAGTGCCCCCCCATCGGAAGCGTCCGCACCCCAGCCAAAAGACCATTCTTCCAGAGAACAAGTTGCGTCGCGTCGTCGGCAATATCAAGGATCATGACCCCTTCCTGCTTCTCCGCATCACCGAGCACTGCCTCCGACAAAGGAAGGACCTTCGGGAAGTATCCTTCCACTTCCAGATCCAGAGTTTCAAAAACCTTGGCAATATTACGGAAGGACTGGAACTCCATCGTGTAAATTTGGAGCGTGACTCCGAGGCGTTCCGCTTCCAAACCCACGGGATTGCGCACAGCTGGCATGTCATTCACGAGGAACGATTCCGGAATGGCCTGGAGGATGGATTCAGTCAGCGGGAGGGTCGCCACATTGCGCGTCTGCTGGACCACGGACTGTACCTCATGCGAGGTGATCGTCCGCCGCTCCGGCGTATAATATTCGCAACTGGAGAACCGGTACATCTTGAAACGGCTATTCCCGAGCACGACATAGACCGGCACCTGTTCCCAGGCTTCCGGAGGAAGAATTTCTTTGAGTAATTTCTCCAGAGAAGAGCTCGCGTTCTGAAGATTACAAACCAGACCTCTTTCAAAGCCTTCGGGGAAAAGAACTTCTTCATGACGAAGCACCTTGGGATTACTGCTCCCCGTATCCCCCAAGATCACCATCAGTTTCCGAGTTCCAAGATAAACCACTACGCATTTATTTTTCAGATCCAACGGAAGGCTCATGATTTCCTTTTGACCGCAACGCGGTCGTATTGAAGATCCATATATTCGATATTCTCACGGGGTTCGGTCTTAAAAAGATAGACCGCCTTGGTCAAAAAAGAAATACGCTCCGAGGCCTTGCGTCCTAATTGAAAATCGGGCCCCTCCCCCAAGCGAACCGTCACGTTTCCATACGGATCCAGGCTGATGCGCGTCACGGTTTCGTGGCGAGCGAGTTCGTGCCGGCGGAACGCCTTCATAAAACGAAGCGCCTCCTCGAAACCTTTGTTTGAAGCCGGCTCCCGATCCGGGGCTCCTTGAAAGGCTCGCTAAAATCCTCGATTAGGATCCACGCGGGATCACTCGCGGGACGGCCTTCAATAATAAATCCGTCATCCGCCGTGATGGCGTAAGCACCCCCCGGGCGTAATTGAACATTGGCGATGGGTTTCCGTTTTCGTATCTCAACACGCACCGTCCCGGGCATCTCGCGGACAACACGAACACTTTGCGCTCCTGGACCCAATTCGATGGTAGAAGCGATCCGATTCAGATCAAGCGTCAGAATGTTTTTCCCAAGGATCTTTTCCTCAAGCATCCGTATGCTCTGGGGTGAAAGGACGTCAGGAGGGATCACCCGGATCTCCTGGACCTTCAGCCAGCGATCCTCGCACAACGTTTTCTTAACGACTATCGCGCCATAGCCCAAAAGGCCCAGCACGATCACGACCGGAAGAAGTCTCCAGAGGAACCAAAGGATCCCGCGATATAAAGATCCGACCCAAGAAAAAATCCCGCCCTTTCTTCCTTTTTTGATCTTCTTTTTACCCATAATGTATTATTACATTCCCTTTCGTTCAAAAGCTTCCTTGAGCACGCGAAGACAGAGCTCCTCGAAACCAATACCCCTGGCTCGTGCCGCTTTGGGTAACAAACTAAATTCTGTAAGCCCGGGAATGCTGTTTACTTCCAAGACATACGGCTGATTCTTTGAATCCAGCATCACATCGACCCGGGAAAATCCCTTAAGGCCCAACCCCCGATAAACCCGGTAGGCGATGGCCTGGATATTCTTGGCAACCTTGGCCGGGATCTTGGCCGGCACTTCATAGGTCGTCATGCCCTTAGTATATTTCGCTTTATAATCGTAAAAAGGCCGTGACGGTTTCACTTCCACGACGGGAAGTTTGAGATCCCCGAGCAAGCCTGCGGTAAGTTCCCGCCCGACGATACGTCTTTCGATCAAAAGACGCCCGAACCGCTGAATCGAGCGCCTTAGTTTTTCGGCCGATCCTTGAAAATCTTCAACTAAGAAAACGCCCTGGCTCGAACCACCGTCAAGTGGCTTGGCAAAATAGGGCGTTGGAAATGCCGCGCCGGCTTTGCGCCAATTCTTCTTATCGATCACCGCATACTCAGGCGTCGGAATCCCCAGTTTTTCAAAGTAGTGCTTGCTAATCGATTTATCAAAACTTTTCCGGCAAGCCACCGCCGGAGACCCCGTAAACCGTATCCTCTGGCGTTCCAGAATTTGCTGGATTGAACCGTCTTCTCCGCCATTCCCATGGAGCGCGATAAAAAGAATGTCCGCAGCGCGGCACTTCTTAGAAAAAGTCCTACGATCTGCGGGATCGATCGGGAAAGCCCGAACGCCGACGCGTTTTAAAGCACGCGTCACGGCACGACCTGAACGAAGGGAAATCCGCCGTTCCGCAGAGAGGCCGCCACGAACAACTCCGACCTTGAGCCTCTCGAGAAAGGCAAATTCCTTCTTCTTCAAAAGAGATAATGACATAAGCAACGTTTCAAAAGTTTCTCATTGAATAAGACAACGTCGTAAGACCGCTGCCCGGATTAATAAAAGATGCTAAGCCTGAGGACAGGCCTCAAGATGATGGACAAATTCGCCTGCGATGTCGCTGATATCCCCCGCACCCATGAAGATCATGACGCCATCCTTCAACGGATGCTCCGAAAGATATGGGAGAATCTGATCCTTATGCACGACCGAAACATGCGGATGACCCGTTTTTAGAATTTCCTGATAGACCAGGTCGACATTGACACCTTCGGGATTGGCTTCCCCAGCACTGTAAATATCCGTCAACACGACTTCCTCGGCATCATCAAAGGCATGGGCGAAATCCCGGTAAAGATTCTTGGTGCGGCTGTAGCGATGGGGCTGAAATATCACACGAACGTATTTTCCGGCTTCATGAAGCGCTGCCAAGACCGCCTTCACTTCGGTGGGATGATGCGCGTAATCATCCAAAACCAAAAATTGCGGGGTCTTCCCCTTGAGCTCCATGCGGCGACGCGTCCCCCTGAACGTGGCGAGCGCTTCGCGAACCAGATCCAGATCGAACCCCATATGGAGCAAGATGGATAAGGTTGCGAGGGCGTTTGCGATATTATGACGTCCAGGCACCGCGAGTTTCATGTGAGCGCTGTAGAAGCCCGATTCATAAAGATCGAACTCCGTGCCAAAAGCCTCAAGGCGGATATTCTGAGCCGAGTAAAAGCATTCTTCGGAGAATCCAAAATTGACGCTGGGGCGACCGCTCTCACGCACGAGAAGACTTAGCGCGGGATCATCGCCGTAATAGGCAACAAGCCCTGGATCCTCGACTTGCTCGAGAAACCGTCGAAAAGAATCCGTCAAATTCTCCCAAGTTCCGTAATGATCGAGATGCTCGGCCTCGAGATTGGTGATAATCGAATAGTTAGGCGCGTAAAGTTCGTGTGAGCTGTCGCTTTCATCAACCTCGCTGACCCAATAATCGCTGCTGCCGGCCACGATATTCGTATTGTAATTGAGCATGTCACTTCCCACAAAGCAAGTGGGATTGGCCCCGAGCTGCGAGAGCACGTGAGAAACCATCGCCGAGGTCGTGGTCTTGCCATGGGTTCCCAACACGCCGATGGATGTTTCCGCATGATTTAAAAGCGAAGCCAGCACCTCCGCGCGATGATGGACCTTGCGGCCAAGCTTCCGTGCTTCCTTGAGCTCCAGATGCTCTTTGCTGATCGCCGTGGAATAGATAATGAGATCCGCATCCCCAAAAGCGACGTTTTTTTGTCCAATATGAACGGGAATCCCCGAACGGCGCAGAGTCACCGTGATAGCAGTCTCTTTATGATCCGAGCCTGAGACAGAAAGGCCCAGATGCTTCAAGATCCTGGCCAAACCGCTCATGCCGGAACCGCCGATCCCGATCAGATAGGCCGAGCGGCAACCCCGTATCAAATTATCGCTTATGATTTTCATAGGTCTCGACCAACTTTCTAGCTATTTCAACCAGTTCATCCGTGGCCTTGGGTCTCGCGAGAGTCTTGATCGTCCGCGCAACCCCCTTCAAGGAATCCGTATTCCGCATATATTCCCGCAAGTGCTCGACGAGCCAATCCTTCGCCGCAGCGTTTTCGTCATGAAAGTGCAACCCGCCCTTCTCCGCAAAGCTTTCCGCGTTGAATTTTTGATGCCCGCCCGCGTGCGGATAAGGAATCACCAGCGCCGGAACTCCGAACGCGGCCAACTCAAAAAGGGTGTTCGCCCCCGCCCGGGTAATGGCAAGATCGGTGTTCCGGAAAAGCTCATCCATGGCGTTACAAAAAGGATAAACCGCATTGCGGAACGAGAACTTCTGATACCGCTTAGACACCCAAATTTCATCCCGCTGCCCCGCAATATGTATTACGGCAATTTTGGATCTTTCTTCATCCGACAATGCACTGATCGCGTCCACCACGATTGAATTCAAACCCTGAGCCCCTTGCGACCCGCCAACGACTAAGATCGTAAATAAGCGGCTATGCTTTTCTTCCCGAGACGCTTTCAACGGTTGCAGCATAAAAGATCGCAAAGGTAGACCGACCGTGTGGAGCACTTTGGGCTTTTGAAGAAATCGGGTCCCCTCGAAACTTTCGGCCACGACATCCATGTGCGGTAAAAGCCAATGCGTCGCTTTCCCTGGAACTTTATTCTGCTCATGAATGAGCGTCGGAATCTTCATCCAATGCGCGGTCATCATCCCCGGATACGACACAAAACTGCCGAAGCCCACACAAAGGTCCGGCTTGAGCCCTTTCAAAAAAAAGAAGGTCCTCACCACAAGATAAGGAAAAAGAAAGAAAGGCTTTAATGTCTTCCATGAGAACCCCGAGGGAAAACCAAATTCCGGGAGGTAGGTGACCGAACCGAAGATCCCCTTCGGCATTTTTTCGACGAGAACTTTAGCCCGAAGACACGTCACAAGATCGACTCGGGAATCCGGGAATCGTTTTCGAAATCCCTCACTAAACGACTGCGCGGGGAAAACATGCCCTCCGGTAGGACCGGCATAGACCACAAGACCCATGGCCTTCGCCGTATTTTTGCAGCCATTCGTCCGACTCAGATCAGGGGTGTCGTCCATATCAGGCAGGACGGGTCTTCCGGCGATCCACGGACATAAGGATCCCGACGGCGACCAGATTCATCACGATCGAACTTCCTCCATAGCTGACAAATGGCAGCGGCAGGCCTTTGGTCGGAACAAGTCCGGTCGCCACCATCATGTGAAACACCGTCTGAAGGATGATAAGGAGTGTGATCGAAGTTATGAGCAGCTTCTCGAATGGCTGATCGGCCTTGCGCGCCATACGGATGCAGCAAAAAAAGAAGATCAAGTAAAGCCCCAGGATGAACAGAACACCGATAAGCCCCATCTCTTCACCGATCACCGCCAAAATAAAGTCATTATGGCTGGACGGAAGATAAAAAAGCTTTTGCGTGCTCTGTCCAAGGCCAACCCCATGCACCCCGCCGGATGCGAACGCCAAGAAAGACTGAATGATCTGAAAACCGGACCCCAGAGGATCCTCCCAAGGATTCAGATAAGCTTCAAGACGGCTCAGACGATAGGGCACGCGAATGATTAAAAAATAAAGCGCTGGGAGAAGCACGGCAAACGCACCAAAAACGTAACGAAGCTGAAGACCCGCCAGAAAAAAGATGATGCAAGTGGCCATTACCATGAACGCCACGGAACCCAAGTCCGGCTCCAAGATCGTCAGGGCGCAAGCTGCACCGACCATAATAAGCGGAGGAAGGAACACTTTCACTCCCCCTTTTTGTACCAAAGCGAGCTTCCTGCCGAGATAATCCGCCAAATAAACACAGACCGCCAACTTCGCGAACTCCACAGGCTGAAACTGAAAGCCTCCGAGATGGATCCACCGCCGGGCACCGCCGGCGGCATGCCCGATCACGGGAAGATAAACGGTCATGAGAAGCATGATCGCAAGCAGCATGAAGGCTCGGGCATTTTGTTTGTAAAAATTAACGGGAAGAGTGGCGGCAATAAAAAACCCGATGGTCCCCAAGACAACATACAGGACCTGCTGGATAAGAAAAAAGGCCTCATTCCCATGCCAATCGTGCGCCAGCACGCCACTGGCGCTGTAGATCATCACGATGCCGATAGCGACCAGAAGATACGTCACAACAAACATCAAACGCGCTTCTTTTGACATATTATTTCCCCACGTTTGCGGCTTGAAGTTTTTTCCGCATCAGTTCTTTGAAGGAGCGTCCGCGTTCTTGATAATTCTTGAACATATCAAAACTTGCACAGGCGGGTGACAAAAGAACCGTGTCTCCCTTTCGCGCCTTTTCGAGGCTCATACAACAGGCCGCCTCAAGGCTCTCCGCCTCCAGCATTTCAACCGCCCCTTGCCACGCCTCTTTTATGATCGGCCGCGCGCACCCTATCAAAATCGCACAACGGACCTTCCTCGTGATCACAGCCCTCAGTGTGCGGAAATCCTCTACGCCAGTCTTGTTTTTTCCCCCGCAGACAAGCACCACGGTTCCGTCGTGGGATTTCTCGAGGGCCCACGCAAGCGACGCCGTGGTCGTTGCCTTGGAATCGTTCACGAAGGAGATACCGTCCTGCTCCGCGAATGTCTCCAGCCGGTGTTCAATACCACGAAAATCCGCGATCGCCTGTCCGACAAGAGACACGGGATATCCCAAAGCGTCAACGGCGCAAAGAAGCGCGGCTTCATTCGGATTCGACGCGGAGCGCTCGTCAGAGTAAACACGCCGCGCGGCCGTCTTAAAATGAGGGAAAAAATCATGCTCGTCCCTTCTCTGACAAATCATCACATTTGGCTCTTTCATCCAGCGAAAAAGGTTCAGCTTCGCCGCCGCATATTCTGCCGCATCTGCATGCCAATCCATATGGTTCGGATGAAGATTCAGGAGCAACCCCACCGTTGGGGCAAAGCTCGCGCAATGCATCAGTTGGAATGAACTGACTTCAAGGACCACCACCGTCTCCGGAGTGATACGGGGAAGCTCGCCGATCCAGGGATTTCCGATATTGCCGCAAAGCACGCACTTCCGCCCGCTCGCTTCCACGATACGCGCAAGAAGTGTCGCGGTGGTCGTCTTGCCGCAGGAACCCGTCACCGCAACAACTGTACGCGCGACGGAAAACCAACTCGCGACCTCGATCTCACTAAAGATCGGCTTGCCTGAAGATCGCAAAGCCTGACAGATCTTGGCTCCGGGAGGAATGCCGGGAGAGATCAGAATCCAATCCGCATTGAGTATCCTCTCGAAAGAGTGCGTACCGCATTCCGCCTGGATCCCCTGCTCCTCAAGCCGTGCCATATTTCTCCGAACTTCGGAAGTGTCGGCAAGATCCGAGGCGAAAACATGATAGCCCTTTTCATGGAGACAAAGTGCGCTCAGGTATCCGGTATCGCGTAATCCCAGAATGGCGACCCTGGTTCCCGGAGGCGGCTTCATATCAACGAACCTTCAGGGTGCTAAGACCCACGATGGCCAGAATAAACGCGATGATCCAAAGCCGGATCGTGATCTTGGATTCCGGCCAACCTTTGCGCTGGAGATGATGATGAAAAGGCGACATTAGGAAAATTCTTTTCTTTCGCAGCTTGAAGCTCGTGACCTGGAGGATCACGGAAAGAGCTTCCCAAACAAAGATCCCTCCGACGATTACCAGCACCAACTCCTTTTTCGTAAGCACTGCAATGGCTCCTAAAGCACCGCCCAGGGAAAGGGATCCGGTATCACCCATAAAGACTTCGGCCGGGTAAGAGTTAAACCAAAGAAAGCCCGCGCTCGCGCCAGCCAGTGCCGCGCAAAAAACAGTCACTTCCCCGGCTTCCGGGATATTCGGGATGGCGAGATACCTCGCGATATCGTAATGGCCCGTCACGTAGATGATCAGGGCAAAGGCGGTGGTCGTAAACATCGTGCATCCGATGGCAAGCCCGTCGAGCCCATCTGTCAAATTCAAAGCGTTCGAGGTTCCCGTAAGAACGAGCACCACCCAAGGGATGAAAAGGAACCCGAAATAAAACACACCTTTTTTGAGGAGTGGAATATAGAGCCATTTATCAAAGGAAGGATCGCAGTAAAGGTAGATACCGATCGCAAGTCCCATCAACACCTGCCCCAGGAGCTTCGTCAGCGAACTCAGGCCATCCGAGCTTTTCGAACGCAGTTTCAACCAGTCGTCCAGGAATCCGACGAAACCGAACCAAAGCATCACGATCACCATCATCCACACAAAACGATTCGTCAAATTCCCCCACAGGAGCGTCGAAACGACCACGCTCGCGACGATAAGGATGCCGCCCATCATAGGCACATCCTTCTTGTGCTTGAAATGCTCATGGATGGCTTCGGCGTAGGCCCTCTCTTGATTCGTGACGGCGCGCAACGATTTGAGCCAGGCAATACAACGGGGTCCCAGCCACAGAGACAGGAGGAACGCCGTCACGCTGGCACCCGCCGAACGGAAGGTGATGTAGCGGAACAAATTAAAGACGATCGAATGATCCGCGAGATGATGAAGGAAATAAAACATGATCTGGTCCCAATTCTATTCAATTTCAACAAAGTTGAAATTGGGGCAATCCTTGTCGGCCCTAAAGAAATAAAACAAGGACAAGGATGTTATAACTCGATAATTAAGGGTGCGCTAAAAAAGTAGTGTGCCGTATTCCATCCAAAATTTTCTCAACGTGCATGCTGCGCGACCCCTTAAAAAGCACGGCATCGCCCACATTCAGAACTTCCTCAAGAGCTTCGCGAGTTTTATCACGATCCTCAAAATGCCGGGCTATACAAAGGGAACCCGAAGCCGCCACAGCATCAACACTGAAACGCGCGAGTTTTCCGTAAGCGAACACCAGGTCAATTCCTGACGCGGCGATCTTCCGCCCCAGGTCAAGATGGAACCGCTCCTCATCAGCTCCCAATTCGAGCATGTCGGCAAAAACAACGACCTTTTTTCCGCTGACGGAAAGGGACTGAAAGGCCTCAAGGGCATTCGCGAAGGAGACGGGGTTCGCATTGTAGCTGTCATCGATCACACGAACGCCGCAGGCCAACATTGTCTCACGAAATCTGCCCGATGCAAAGCTCACATCATCCCATTTTAAAGGGATCTCTTCCCAAGCAAGGCCCAGATTCCTCGCCATAGCCATTGCAAGTCCTGCATTCAGCGCCAAAAAAGCCGCCTGTCCCGGAAACGAGAATGGTCCCCGGCGATTCAACAGAAACGAGACCTCCCCACTCACCGTCTTTACATCCGAGATTTGGTAATCTGAATTCTCGGCATAGCCAACAGTCACGGCCTTCCGACCCTTCTGACGGATCATCTCAAGCAGCTTCGCATCATCCCCCAAGACGACCAATGGCTCGCCGGATTTCAGGGAATCCGCGAGCTCCAGCTTCGTGCGATACACATTCTCAAGATTGCCAAACCCGGCCAGATGTGCAGGTCCGATGGGGGTGAGGATCCCCCCTGAAGGTGCGGCCAACTCGGAGAGATGACGGATTTCGCCGGAGGCGCTAGCGCCCATTTCCATAACGCCAAACTGGTGAGAGGCGTCAAGCCTTGACAGCATGATGGGCACGCCTAAATGATTATTCAAATTTCCCTGCGTCGCGAGGACCGAAAATTTCTGACGCAATAAATAGGCCAGAAACTCCTTGGTCGTGGTCTTCCCCACGCTCCCGGTAATTCCGATTACACGGACCGGAAGGGTTTTACGATATGCCGCCGCAAGGGTCGTCATGGCTAACTGCGGGTCCATAACAGGGATCAGATTCCGCACATTCACTTTTGCGTCTCGGAGCAAAGCAAGAACCGCATCTTTTTGATGAGCTGCGACTAAAGCGCCCGAAGCTCCTTTTTCAAAAGCCGTAGCAAGAAACGCGTGTCCATCACTGTGATCCCCCTTAAAAGCGACAAAGAAATCCCCCGGCTGAAGTGAACGGGTATCGATCGACAGACTTCGGATCGTCAGTGAGAGCTCCGGAAAAACCGGGGCGTCGCCAAGCAGGCGGCTTGCTTCAAGATAGGAAAACACGGCTTCGTCTTTTTAAAGCGGACTCAACAACGTCGCGGTCGCTAAAGGGGATTTTTCCATCCGCGAGGATCTGATAATCTTCATGCCCCTTTCCGAGGACAAAGACCACATCCCCGGGTTTCGCGAGGGTGATCGCTTTTTCGATCGCCTCCTGCCGGTCCGGGATCTCAAAGATGCTGCCGGGCACTGTCAAGGGTCGCGGAAGGCCTGCGCGCATGTCGTGAAAAATTTCCTCGGGCTCTTCGGACCGCGGATTGTCCGAAGTCATAATGATGACATCGGAGTATCGACAAGCGGCTTGCGTCATGAGTGGGCGTTTCCCCCTGTCGCGATCACCCCCGCAGCCAAAAACCGTCAAGATGCGCTTGGGCTTCATTTCCTTCGCGTCATGGAGCACCTGCTCAAAAGCATCGGGCGTATGGGCGTAATCGACAAATACCGTATAGTCCGTCCCGGTGCCGATCCTTTCCATGCGCCCCGGTATCGCCGGGATCTCTTCAAGCGCGCCGCGAAAATCGTTAAGATCGAACCCAAGCTGATCCAGAGAACTGAGCACAGCCACGGCATTGGAAACGTTGTAGCGCATAGGCAGACGTACCTGGAACGACATCTCCTGACCGCGATAACACAAGACAAAGCGGCTCCCCTGAAAACTCATCTGAAGGTCTTTCGCGTAGTAATCCGCTTCTCCAAGCACGCTGAAAGTTTTCGCCTTAGGCAGTTCCTCGATGAGGCGGCGCCCGTACGGACAATCCTTATTAAAAAGCATTCTCCTGGGCGCCTGCGCTCCGGTAAAAAAATCGCGCTTCACCTGGAAATATTCTTCCATGTTGTGATGGAAATCCAAATGGTCCTGGGTCAGCTGGGTAAAAACGCCGAGCTCGTACTCCAGACCATAAATGCGCTTCTGGCTGATCGCGTGAGAAGAAACTTCCATCACACAGTGCTTCACACCCTCCTGGTCCATTTGATGGAACATGGGGATCAACACTTCAGGTCCCGGAGTCGTGTTGACCGCGGGAACTTTCCCGGAGGGAAGCTCATACCAGAGTGTTCCTAGATAAGCCGCCGGATTTTTTTCACGCAGTAGCCGGTGAAGAAGATAAGTCGTGGTGGTCTTTCCGTTCGTTCCCGTCACGCCGATCAGTTTAATCTTATGGTCGGGAAAGTCGTAAAATCGGTTTAGAAGCATCGACAAGGCCGACCGGGAATCCCGAACGCGCACGCCTGTCACATGGGGAGGGATCGTCACCTCGGGATCTTTCTCAAAAACGATGACCGAGGCTTTCGCGTAGATCGCCTGCCCGAGAAAATCATGCCCGTCCATTCGGTCCCCGGGACATGCGACAAAGATATCGCCGGACTCAACGGCTCGGGAATCAGAGGTGATTTTATTAAAGATGCGTTTGGGGTCCCAGTGATACTTCTCGAGGATTGGGATGCCCTTAAATAGCTCATCAAGATGTTTACGCATAGATCCTGAAAACCTCTACGGTTTTGGAGTTACGATTTTATCGGCGTTTTTTAACGAAAATTGAAAACTTTGTGACCGGACTTCGACCTCATTGATCCCGGCCAAACCGTGGCGGCCCAGGACAATATCCACGACCATCGAATCGACCGCCGCATGCTCGACCCCCTGCTGTTGGGCCCAACTCCCGAGAAGCCTTATCTTGCTCGCATTACTCGTGAGAATGATCCGAATACCGCGCTGAGAAACCAGCGTCAGCGGGTCAAATGTAACCTTAAAATTCCCGTCTAAAAGCTGGACCCGATCGTCCCAGGTGAAAGTCCCCTGCCTCACTTCAAACGAAGGAAAAAAAACAGCGGGAATATATTTTCCGCCCATCCTTATCTTGAGCCTCGCCTGGAGTTCCTGATAGACCCAGAAATTGAGCCCAAGAGATACGGCGGTCAATATCAGAAAAACTCCTAACATCGCCGCTAATTGCTTCAGGGTTTTCACAAATCGCCTCGATCATGTTCCGGATGGATCAGAAACCTTCTGAGGGTGGATAACGATCTCCACGCGTCTATTCCTGACCCGGCCTTCTTCGGTGGCATTGGAATCTATCGGCTTATATTCAGAATATCCCGCCACACCGAACCTCCGCGGTGCAAGATCCCGATTGTCCACAAAATAGTGCAGCACAGCACTCGCCCGACCGATGGAATATTCCCAGTTGGTGATCCCATCAGCGCCTTCGATCGGCTGATTGTCCGTGTGGCCTTCCACGCTGACTCGGTTCAGGGGAAGATCTTTTGACAAAACAACTGAGATCTCATTCAGGATCCCTTCCCCGGCAGAAGTAAACTGCGACTCATCCGGGTCAAAAAGAGCATGGTCCAAAACGCTCACGACCAAGCCCCTCGGATCCAATGCGATCCGGACATCCCCCCGTGCGATCTGCGGGTCAAGCTTCTTTTCAAGTTCCGGTATGGCCACCCGAAGGTCCACACGTGAATCCACGGTTCCGTCCAACTCCTGATTCAGACGAACGACCTCGGCCTTCAAGCTTTCGATCGTTGCGCTTTGCTGGAGAGTCAATGATTTCGACGCGGTGTCACTCGCCGTTGCGCAACCGATCATGGCGAGCAAGGAAAACGCCAGTAAGCAGGAACATCTTTTGAAAATCATAGCCCCAGGAGCCCTCTTCTTTTTTCAGGAATGTGCGCTGAACTTCTGGTAGACATACCAGATCGCCAACCCCGAAAGGACATAGGTCGCGAACAAAAGAAGATGGAAAAAGAACGGCGTCTTTTTCTTTTCGACAGGTTTAGGACCACTCGCTCCCGATTCTTTAGCAACAAGATACTGCGGCTTGCGGATCTCGATCTTCATAATTGACACACTTATCCCTCCAACGAAGTTTTCTCTGCGTTTCTATCACTCCGGATACAAGTGTCCACCTTTTCCAAAAGCGTCTTATCCTTCAACACTTTCAGAAAGGCCTCGACAACCACCGGATCGAACTGAGTCCCTTGATACTTGACGATCTCCTCCATGGCCTCCTTGACCGTCAATTGTTTCCGATAATGGCGCTTGGAAACCATCGCCATAAAAGAATCCACCACCGCTACAATGCGCGCGCCCAAAGGGATCTCTTCGCCCTTCATGCCCTGGGGGTACCCTTTCCCGTCATAGCGCTCGTGACGATGCATCACGATCGGGAGCACCGGTTTGAGAGAGCTGATCGACCGGAGCAGATTCGCTCCGCGGATCGGAATGCTGCGAATCTCCTCCAGTTCCCGCTGTGTGAGTTTTTCTTTCTTCTGCCAAGCCTTTTCCGGAAACGCCAATTGCCCCGTATCCAGAAGCAGGATCGCCCGCTCAAGATGAACAAGTTCCGACCCGGGGAGTTCCATCTGCTTCCCGACAGCGATCACCATTTCCCCGATGATCTCAATGCTCCCCCGCTCGTCCCCGAAATGTCGCTTCATAAGCTCGTTGATCGTCTTGATGCTACCGAGCGTCAGCTCCTCCGTACGTTCAAAAAGCTGGGCGTTCTTGATCGCCACAACCGCCTGCTCCGAAAGTGATTTTAGGATCTCAAGGTCCGTTTTCGTGAATGACTGCCGGTCCACCTTCCCCCATAACGTCATCACCCCCACCACGTCATCTTCGATGAACGGGACTGCGATATAACGATTCTGCAAACAGAATTCTCCGGTATCCGCGATATGGCCTTCCAGGCCACGGCCGAACCGCACGCGCTGCTTGTGGACGAACTTGGGATGCGTTCCAAAAGAAAAAAACGGCACCAGATATTGCCTCTCGGTATCCGTCAAAAGGATCGAACATCCCGAAGCCTTAAGGATCTGGGCACTTAACCGGCCGATACGAGGCAACAGTTCCCGAAGTCGAAGCGATGAATTAATCACCCGGTGGACCGAGTGCATGGTCGAAAGTGCCAACGCGCGCGGATGAACGGTCTCGTAAAAATTATTCAATTCAAAGTTTTTGAACGCTAACTCTACCTGACTCGCGAGAAAATAGTAAAAAGGGAGAATGATCGGGCGCACTTCCCGTTCCGGACGTTTCACGCAATCTAAAACGAGGAATCCCTTCACCGCCCCCAGGTAGCGGAGCGGGAAGACAAGACAATTCTTCCCGAAAGCGCAGCGATAAAATAGGGGGAGTTTTTCAAGGTTCGAAGCATTGTGCGCCAACTGGTCCGTGAACTTAGTCACAAAAGCTTCGCATTCACGCTGATGCTCCGCCGACTTCGAGAAAAAAGGACAATTTTGCTTCCGGTCGAGACGGACCAAACGATTTTTGCCGTGCTCCTCACAAAGAACAAACCAGCCGACAGGCTTCCCAAATATCTCCGAAAAGGATTCGTACCCCTCCTGCCATTGCGGGTTCGGGAGCAGAAACTTCTCAAGAGGCGTCAAGATTCTCTTGGGTGTCTTCGAAGATTTTCTTTCAGTGAAATTCAGCCCCGGCATTTGGACTTCCTTTTGAGAGACCTTCGTTTCAACGACGATTCTCCGGCGAGCGCAAATTTGAGAACGTCATAGGCTGACTCCAGCGACTCCGAGATCACCTTGATCCCCGCCACGACCGGCATAAAATTCACATCACCCTTCCACCGGGGAACAATATGCCAATGCAGATGATCGGGGATCCCCGCCCCCGCCACATCGCCGACATTCATTCCCACATTAAACCCCTGCGGACGCATGGCCCTCACGAGCGCCGCGCGCACCTGCTCCAGGACATCAAAAAATTCTGTTTTCTCCGCCACATTCATCTCCGAGAGGCAGCCGATATGGCGTTTGGGGACAATCATGAGATGCCCGTTGTTGTAAGGATAGCGGTTAAGGATGACGGCGTGGTGAACGGCCCTCAGGAGAACAAGGTTGCGTTTGTCTTTCTTGTCCCGCAAAAGCGAGCAAAAAAGGCAGCCGGAACGTTTAACGGAGCTCGAGCGCAGGTACGTCTTGCGCCACGGAGCCCACATAAGATTTTTCGATCTCGTGAGATTCATGATTCCTTGAGATGACGGCAAAATAATCTTGGGAAGATCATAAAGGTCCAACAATCCGTTAAGAATTCTCAGGTCCCATAGTTGCAGTTTGGCTTCCTGAGCGATCAACTTCGCGTTCTGGTCGATCCCGTCAAGAACGATAAGGACCTTACCCTGGATCTTACGAAGATGCTTGAGATCGGCCACGATCTTCTCGATCTCCGGTTCCCCGATCCATTCCTGACCGAGATAAAAAAGCCAACGACCTCGGGACCCGCGTCCCAGTAGCGAAGAGATCGAATGGGGTAAATGTCTCAGCAAAATAACTTCGGCGAACTGCGGGCAGGGTTGTTTCTTCTGATCGATCTCGACACCATCATTACGGAATTCCCTGAGCAGAGCTTCAACGCGCAGTCCCAAGTCCTCCTCGGCCATTCTCGAACAAAGATCCAATTCCCGGTTCAACTCATCAAACAAATGCTTCCTGAGTATCCTCTCTTCTGGAAGGAATGAGGCGTGCCGTTTCTGATAAACTTCGCGCAACCAGAACCGGAAAAGAAAGTCCGGGATGTGATAAAGAGTACCGCTTTTGGCAACCAGCCCATCTTCCACGAGGCGTTTGAGAACTTTCCGGGTTTCGGCAACGGTCTCCTCGATAAAAGCCGCGATCGGTATGATTTTGTGCCGCCCTTGGCTGAGCGCAAGCACAGCCCGGACATAGGGTCCGCGAAGTTTCGCAAGTTGAGAGCATTGCTCGAGACGCTTCTCGAAAAGCAGCGAGATGCGTCCCCTCCGGTCGAAAAGCTCCTGGCAAAAAGCATCCAGAAGAGCCGGACTGCCGACGGTCTGTGGAAATTCCAGGATCTCCATCTGCTCGATCTTCTGGAGAAGGAGATCTAGATAAAGCGGCTCACCGTCCGTCATTCGGAAAAGGAATTTCATCAATTCATCCGGCCATCGATGTGCGGGCATCCGGGTCGCAAGATACTGTTCCATCTCCATAAAACCGAACGGCGCTAGCTCAAGCACTTCAAAATTTCCAAAGAGCAACGATAGCTTTTCAAGAAAAATCTCCCGGGCACGATCGACCGAAGAACTCGTGACCACATAAAGAACGTCCTTGTCGATCATCATCTGTTTTCCAAGCAAAAGAAATGGATCCGAGGCCGGAAGCTTTTCGATAGCCTGGAACTCATCGATCATGAGGACCACCTTTTTCTCCGTTTCGCGCGCCAAAGTGCCGCAGAGCATTAACATCTCCTTGACCGCCAAGGAATTCTTGTCTTGCCGAAGGAGTTTCAGAAGATGCTTCACCGCGATCACGGTTTTTGGAATAATGGGCTCAGCTTCCCGAATGAGACCGTTCAGGGTCTTGGGGATATTCAAAGTGCGATCGAGTAAAGTCGCACTCAACACCGCGCCCATCCATTGCTGGAGAAGCTGACGGCCATCAATCGTTTCGGCCTTCACATAAACGGGGAGTAGTTTGGGATTGCGGGAGATTGACTGAAAAAACTCGCAGAGCAGCTGTGTTTTTCCGACACCTGCGGGGCCAAGGATGCCGACGTTCTGGCGGTAGCCTTTCTCGATATCATCGACGCGTTTTTTAAAACGCGCCTGAATAGCTTCTCGCTGGAAAAAAGGCATTTTAAAATTCCCGTCACTGAGGCGATCGGATTAGGAACACAGGGAAGACTAGCGCTTCAGGAGTGCCATGAATATAGAATTAAGACAACTTGTTTCGCTCCTTGAAACGGCAACTAACCCATGAAACCCGACATTATTTTCTGTATCAAGATCGTCAAAATCGGACGAACCTTATCTTACGATTTTCGAGAGAGAAAGCAAGGACGAAAATCCTTTTTCTATCACTCGAACCATATCTCTTTCCGTAAAAAAGCTCTCAAAAAAAACTAGCCAGGCTCGACAAAGACATACACCCAAAGACGCTACAGACTCTCACAATCGAACAAACGCATGCAGGCGTAAACGAACCCCAAAATAACAAATGCCCTGACCAGACCAGTTGTCAGCCCCCCGCCTCCAACCGTTCACATGCCAGGGCAATTTGTTATACAAGAAACAAGGCAAAGAACTTCAGACTCCCACCGTCGCAAAGGGCTGCGCAGCAGGCATGATCAACTGATGGATTTCCGCTGAGGTAGCAGCCGCTTTGAGCCGCTCCTGCATATAGCGGTCACAAAGCACCCACTTGATGTTCTGAAGGATCTGCCGCTTCAGCCGCTCGGAGGCCTCACCCGAGGGAAGAATCAGCAAGAAGACGAAATGCACGGGTTGCCCGTCCAGCGAAGCATAAGGAATACCTCGAGGGCTTACCGCGAACGCCACAACCGGTTGCTGAACAAGAGGAGAAAAGCAATGAGGAAGAGCAATGCCCTGTCCAATAGCTGTAGTCCCGATCTGTTCGCGCAAAAGAAGCAAGTCCAGAATCTTGCGCTTTATGCCACCCGAGAAACCCCTCTCGGGCAACGCGACAACGATCTTTCTTAGAGCGTCCTCATGATCTGAGGCATCGAGCCCTGGAATAATATTTTCTTCACGCAACAAGGGATGCTTCATGGGCGGCTCGATCCTGTCGTTTTTGTGTGCGGATCTTGGAGACGAGGTGCCTGCGCCACTTCCGGCGCGTGGTCCGTAAATCCAATTTCAGGAACCGGAGAGCTTCGCGTAAATTCGGAAAATCCTTAAGACCCGATTCGTCATGCTCATAATAAAGAGCCGAAAGGCGGAATTTTTCGAGTTGCCGCATGCGCTGCTCCACGGAGGGAAGCAGCTCTATCGCTTCAGCGCTCTCATTCACAGAAATCTCGCGGTAAAAATCCTGCCATTCGGATTCAATTTTGTTAATAAACGGTTTGATTAACTGACCACTGATTTCCATTTTTAAATCCTTTTCAAGAGGTCTGATTTGGCAACTCTTAGAATTTATTCAACTTTTCTATCTATTACTATTACGAAAGCTAGCAGGAATGGCATTAAACAATCATTAAACCAGGATTAAACGTTTTTAATTATAGAAGAGGACGTCGCTTACTCAAGCGCATGAAAACTTTGATTGGCTCTATAGCGAAGTAAAATCAACGAAGACTTGCGTGCCCTTCCCAAGAGAGCTCTCAAACCTGAGCTTGGCGCCATGAGCGTCAGAAATAGCCTTGACGATACTGAGGCCCAATCCAGCGCCATCCTTGGATCGGGCCTGATCCGCTCGAAAAAAGCGAGTGCCAAGATTTTGCAAAGTTTTGGGATCGATCCCCGCACCCGTATCTTCGATATTCACCGTCACTTTTTCACGCCCCGAGAGGGTAACACGGGCGATTACCCGACCACCAGACTCTGTGAATTTAATGGCATTATCAAGAAGGTTCGTAAAAAGACGCTTCAAATAGAGTTCGTCACCGAATACCTGTGCATTAGAAGGAAGCTCCAACTCAAGCGCAATCCCAGACTGACGAGCCCTCTCAAAGCAAAGCTTATAGACCTGCTCCAGCACCAGAGACAAAGAAAGACTCTTCTTTTGCAGCACCAGCTGCTTCGCGTCATTGCGGACGAGGAACATAAGATCGTCCACTAATCGGATAAGCCCGTTTACCTCTTCACTGATCACCCCGATCGCACGCAAGAGATCCTCCTGTGAACGCGAACGGCGAAGGGCGAGATCGATCTCTCCGCGTATAATGGCGAGAGGCGTTTTGAATTCGTGGGAAACGTTGGAACTGAATTCCTGAACAGCACGCGTGGAAGCCTCAAGACGATCGATCATTTCATTCAGGGTCTCAGCCAACCGGTCCAATTCATCTTGCGTCGAGGTTCGCGGCAAGCGGCTCTTGAGATAGGCAGCCGTGATCTTCCGAGCCTGTTGGATCATCTGATCGACAGGTCTCAGGAACCTTTTGGCCAGGAACCAACCGGCAACACATGCCAAAGCAACCCCGAGAGGAATGATTACCGCAATAATAAGTCCAAGCCGAGTCAGCGTTTTTTTAATCTCATAGAGCGGCTTGGCGATCTGAATAGTAAAAAAGGGCCGATTTCGAAATCGGACCAGATGATAATACAAACGGATTGGATTCTTCTGAAAATGGATCGTCTGGTAAGAATCCCCTTTTTCCATCAACGCCGAATCACGCTCGTAGTCAGGAAAAAGGATGTCCCGCTCCCACCCTCCGAGATTGGACCCGACGAGGGATCTATCGAGTCCAACAATACGAACCAAAAAAAGACTTCTCGTGATCCGCCTTTGCTTTCGCTCCCATTCACGGATCGCTTTGGAGACTTGCTGCTGGAACTCCGGGGGAAAAGCCAGCACCCCCTTCTCACTCGTGGGCGGCGCCTCGAATCTGCCATCTTGGTGTTCCTCAAATGAAGCAACGATACCCTGCTCAATGCTCTGGGCCTCCGTGAACATGCTCCGCTCAACGTCCCGATAAAGAGCCCTGGCAAGCTCCGTGTACATCAGAAAAGAAAACCCGGCGAGAAATACCGTCATCATGAACGCGTAGCCAAACGTCAAACGGAACTTGAACGAACGGAATTGCATCATGGACAAGCGAGGCGGTAACCGGTCCCGCGAATGGTCTCGATCTTGCTTTTGGTGGGAGTTTCGCCGATCTTTTTTCGGAGGAAATTGATGAAAACATCGATCGTGTTACTCATGGGATCAAAGTGAAGGTCCCAAACATGCTCCGCGATCGCTGTCCGCGACACGACTTCTCCTGAGTGGCGCATAAGGAACTCTAAAAGTGAAAACTCTTTCTGAGAAAGCGAGATTTCCTGATCCCCGACCCAAACCTGCCGTTTGATCAGGTCCATCTTGAGATTCGAGCACTGAAGAACGGTCTTGTCCGTTAGATGCGCTGGCCGGCGAAGAAGGGCCCGAATGCGCGCAAGCAGCTCCTCAAAGCTGAAGGGCTTGGTCAGATAATCATCCGCACCGTGGTCCAATCCTTGGATCTTGTCATCAACAGAATCCTTCGCGGTGAGGATCAACACTGGCACGGTCTTGCCTTCCTTGCGGATCTTCTGACAAAGATCCACGCCGCTCATTTTGGGGAGCATCCAATCCAGGATCAGCAGATCGTACTCATTGGTCATGGCATACTCCCAGCCCTTCTCACCGTCGTAGGCAATGTCCACGGCATAATGCTCTTCCTTAAGCCCGCGTTCCAAGAAGCTTGCCATTTTTTTCTCATCTTCAACGATCAGGATCTTCATAAGCTCTCCTATTCCCCTTCAGGGTCAAAATGCACCGTAACGTCTGCGTTTGGATGAAGCGTTTTGATCTTGTCGATCAGCGATTCTGTCATGTCATGAGCCCGTTTAAAATCATCTTCCCCGCGGATCTCAATATGAAAATCCAGGAATACCTGGTTCCCGACCACCCGGCTGCGCAGATTATGCACGCCAACGACCGAGGCATGATGCCGGAGAATAAGCATCTTCACGGTCTTGAGTTCGGTAAAAGAAAGGCCGCGGTCCAACAGCTCCGAAACGGACCGTTTCAAAATATGGATCGCCTCTTTAAAAATATAAGAGGCCACCAATATGGAAACGACCAGGTCCCACGCGGCATTGCCCGTCCACCCGACGAGTGCAAGTGCCAGGACAACACCGACATAAGAAACAAAATCCATCGCGTAGTGGGCTTTTTCCGTCCTCAGGATAAGCGACTGGTTCTTTTTGGAAAGAACCTGAAGGCGCCACGAAAGAAGAAGTGTCACGATCCCGGAGAAAACGATCACCCCGATCCCCAAGCCGATATCGGAAACAAAACTCCCGCGGATCAACCTCTTAACGGCCTCCACAATCACAAAAGATCCGCTGGCTCCGATAAAAAGACTTTGAAAAAGGGAAGCCAGGCTCTCAACTTTCCCGTGTCCATAGGCATGCTCTTCATCGGGCGGCTTGGAAGCAACACGGAAAGCGAAGAAATTTAATGCGGACATCATCATGTCAAGCGTCGAATCCAAGGCGGAAGCCATGATCGCCATCGAATGAGTCATAAGTCCGGCGGAGAACTTTACAAGGGTCAAAAGAAGCGCTACGCCCACGGACAGAATAATAGCCTGCCGGGCCTGCTTCAGGTATTGCTCCATCCCCTCCTTCGTCATTGATAGTTCCTCTTAGTGAAAAGCCAAACGCCCCATCGGACTCGCTGTCGCGTTATGCCGCACGCCCCTTAAGCAGACGGTCGACTTCCATCGCCAACTGCCCCGTTTCAAAAGGCTTGGCAATAAAGGCGTCCGCATGGTGACGGCTCCAAATCGACTGCTCTTCCGGATAAGCGCTCATCATCAGAACAGGGGTCTTAGCATTCTTCGCGCTCTTCTTGGAATACTCACAAACTTCGTAGCCCGTATGAGCAGGCATATGGACATCGAGAATTAAAAGATCGTAAACATTCTCCTGGATCTTTCGCGTCGCCTGCTTACCGTCAGAAACATATTCGACCTCGTAACCATTCCGGCGCAACCTTTCCGTCACGATCAAACCCACATCCATTTCGTCATCCGCCACCAATATCTTGGCCATAATTCAGAGCTTCCTTTTAAACTGTTTTTCAAGATCCCTGAGAGAATACTTCATAATACTGGGACGTCCATGCGGACAATTGAACGGATTCTTGCATCGTGCGAGCTGTTCCAAAAGGCCCTGCATGGCCTGATGCGTTAAAAGATCCGACGCCTTCACCGACTTGCGTTTGCAAGCGATCATGGCAGCAATGTCTTCCTGAGCCCCCTTAAGCCGGGTTTGAGACTTACCGGCCTCTCTTTCATCGACAAATTGTCTCAGAATCGTTAATGGATTCTCGTCCCTCAAGATCGACGGAAGTGCGCGCACCACAAAAGACTTCTCGCCAAACGCCTCGACTTCAAACCCGATCCTGGTGAGAAACGGGAGGCTGTTTTTCAGGATCTCGACCTGGCGAGGGTGAAGCTCCAACACTTCCTCCATCAGCAACCCCTGACTAGAAGGCCGCTCCATCTCGAAATTCTTCATCAGAGCTTCGAACATCACCCTCTCATGGGCCGCGTGCTGGTCCACAACGACATACCCCTCTTCGGTCTCCGCCAAGATATAAGTACGCTGGACCTGTCCGAGGATCCGGAGGATCTTGAGGCCCTTGCCGATCTCCAGCGGCTGGGCCGCATCGACTTTTTGCGCCACAACATCCCCCACCGCGGCTTCCGCGACTTTGAGCGGGGTGTCGCGCTCGGCCATACGTTCTTCAAACCCGAAGCTTGGCTCCTGGAATCTTTCTCCGGTGAAAGAAGGGGCCGGCCGCTCCTCTCTCTCACGGAAAGAAGGCACCAGATCCCCGCTCGCACGCAGCGCCCCGGCGACAGTCTTTTCGATCATCGATTTGATGATAGCTTCGTGAGAGAGACGCACCTGCTGTTTCGTCGGGTGCACATTCACATCCACATAATGCGGATTGAGCTCGAGGAAGAGGATCCCCGCAGGGAATTGATGCTGCATCAAATGTCCGTGAAAGCCCGCCTGAAGACCGTAGCTAAGGCTGTAGGCCTTGACCCACCTTCGATTGATAAAAATAAACTGGCGCGCCCGGTTGCCGGAGGCAAGCGACGGTTTGCCGATGAGTCCCGAAAGTTTCGCGTGGGGGATCTCGCTTTTGATCGCAAGCGATTGCCCTGCCCAAGCCTCCCCCAAAACAGCCGCCGCTCTGACCGAAAGATCCTGGGTCGGCAAAACATCAAGTGCCTTCTTGCCATCGCAATTCAAAACGAAACGCACGTGAAGATTCGCGAGAGCAACACAAGTAACGGTGTCGAGGATATGCCCGAACTCCGTCGTGTCCTGTTTCAGGAATTTCCGACGGGCAGGCGTATTAAAAAAAAGGTCACGCACCTCGATGACGGTCCCGGCGGCCGCGGGACATTCCTTCGCCTTCACCAGATGGCCTCCCTCAACGACGAGCTCTGTGCCCGCCGAAGCCTCCATCGTCCGCGTCTGAAGACTGAACCGCGAAACCGCGGCAATACTCGGCAGGGCCTCTCCTCGAAAGCCAAAGCTCATGATATGGTCCAGATCCTCGGCCTTTTCGATCTTGCTTGTCGCATGGCGTTGAATCGCAAGCTGAGCGTCTTCGGCGGTCATCCCGGATCCATTGTCCGCCACGCGGATCAGGCTCTTGCCGCCATGTTTGATGGTAATCTCGATCTGATCCGCTCCCGCATCAAGAGAATTCTCGACCAGTTCCTTGACGATGGAAGCCGGTCGTTCAACCACTTCCCCCGCCGCAATCTTGTTGGCAACAAGTTCTGACAAAATGTGAATCTTACCCATGAGCGTTTCCATTCTCTGAGAGTTTTCTCTTCCACTCCGCGATTTTCTGAAGTGCTTCGATTGGCGTAAGCCGATCAGTATCAAGCTTTTTCAATTCCGCTTCCACGGAACTCGGCTCCCGATGAGCCACATCAAAAAGCGTGGGGCCTGATTCCGCAACCTTCTTGGAACCCTTTGTCTTTTTGCATTCGATGATCTGCGTCGCTTCGGTGTTCTCGCTCTCCAGTATCGCCAGGATCTCCTTCGCGCGCTGGGTGACATCCCGAGGGATCCCCGCCAGTTCCGCCACATGGATCCCGTAGCTGCGTTCCGACGCGCCGCGCGCGACTTTTCGCAGGAAAACGATCCCGTCGGAAGTCTCTTTGACCGTCATCTTGTAATTCTTAATTCCCGAGAAATGTTCTTCAAGCTGCGTCAGCTCATGATAGTGCGTCGCGAAAAGAGTGCGCGGCCGCACCTTCCCCTGCGCAAGGAACTCACAGATCGCCCAGGCAATACTCACTCCGTCAAAGGTGGAGGTCCCCCGGCCCACCTCATCCAGGATCAGAAGGCTCCGGTCCGTCGCCTCCTGAAGGATATGGGCTGTCTCAAGCATTTCCACCATAAAGGTGCTTTCGCCTCGCGCCAGGTCATCCGAAGCACCGATCCGGGTAAAGATCCGGTCCACCATTCCGACATGCGCCACCTTGGCCGGCACAAACGACCCCATCTGCGCCAAAAGAACGATATGCGCCGTCTGGCGAATGTAAGTCGACTTGCCGGCCATGTTGGGCCCCGTGAGCACGACCAGTTGATTCTTGTCACTATCCAGAAGGCCGTCATTTTCAACGAATTTTCCGGCGGGCAACATACTCTCCACGACAGGATGTCGACCTCCGTGGATCGAGAGAGTCTTGTCGTCACTCACCTCCGGTTTCACCCACTTCCGTTCAAGGGCGATGCGGGCAAGGGACATCAGGGCATCAAGCGACCCGATCGCTTTGGCCATAGCCTGAAGGGGCGCGAGATCCTCCAGCACCTTCGCGCGGATCTCCAAAAAGATCTGATATTCAAGCGCCTTGATCTTATCCTGAGCTCCCGAGATCTTCTCATCCCACTCCTTAAGCTCCGGGACAATGAAGCGCTCGGCATTGGCAAGCGTCTGACGACGAATGTAATTCTCCGGCACCTGGCCAAGATAGGCGCGGCTGATCTCCAGCGTATAGCCGAAAACGCCCGAGTATTTCACCTTAAGCGATTTGATCCCCGTACGCTCGATCTCACGCTGTTGGAATTCCAGGATCCACTGCTTTCCCTTGTGAGCGATATTCTGAAGATCATCAAGTTCCGGGGAATAGCCAGGCCGGATCAACCCTCCGTCCTTAACGACAAGAGGCGGTTCTTCCACGATCGACCGCGCGACAAGTTCGCTCAGCGCCGGGAACGGCTGCACCTGCTTTTGAAGATCGCGAAGAAGGTCCGCGTCAAACGCTCCGAGGATATTGCGAATCTCCGGCACCCGGTCCAAAAACGCTTTAAGATTCACAAGATCCCGGGCATTCGCCACGCCATAATTAAGACGGCTCAGGGTCCGCTCCATATCCTTTACTCCTCGGAGAAGCCGGCCCATATTTTCGGTATGATGAAGTTCCTGAATGAGTTCGGTGACCGATTCCTGGCGCTTCTGAATCAAGGCGATATCAAGGAGGGGGTGCGTGAGCCAATGATAAAGGTGGCGTGCGCCCATCGCGGTGAGTGTCCGGTCCACCACCGAAAGAAGCGTCCCGCAGTCCTTGCGGCCGCTCTGGGAAGTGACGATCTCGAGGCTCCTCTGGGCCTGTCGGTCGAGCACCATAAATTGACTGGCATTAAAAAGCCGCGGCTTCTGCACATGATCCAGAGCGCTATGAAAATGGTCTTTAAGATAATACAAAATCGCCCCGCAAGCGCCGACGGCGAGCGGATGATCATGGAACGGAATCCCCTGGTCCGAACCCAGCTTGAAGATCTCGAGCAGAAGCCGCATGGAATCCTCCGGCTCAAAGATCCAATCCTCATAGACCGTGAGAGTCGCCTTCAGATTTTCCCGGATAAAAACCGTGAGGTCTTCGCGGGTGGCAAGCGCTTTGGGGATCACCACTTCGCGCGGCCATAGAAGCGTCAGCTCATCAAGAAGCCTGTCTTTTGTGATCTCGCGGACATAGAATTCGCCGGTGCTAAGCTCCAGATAAGCCAAGACCGCGGAGTCTTTCCCTTCAAGCACCGCGGCCATGTATTGGAGGTTCTTTTCGGGGGTTTCGTCATCAAGGTAAGTGGCGGGCGTGATAATGCGCGTGACCTTCCGATCCACGAGACCTTTCGCCAGCGCCGGATCCCCCATCTGCTCGCAGATCGCAACCTTGAGATTGCTATCCAGAAGCGTCCGGACATAGCCTTGAAATGCATGATAGGGAAAACCACACATGGGAACACGGCCCGCTTCCCCGCCTTCGCGACCCGTGAGTGTGATATTCAGGATATCCGAGGACCGAACAGCATCCTCAAAGAACATTTCATAGAAATCCCCGAGACGAAAGAAAAGAATGGTATCGGAAGGAAGGGACTTTTTGATAGAGCGGTACTGCTCCATCATCGGCGTGAGTTTTACCTGAGCGTCGAGGCTTGTCGGATCCGTCTGGGTCAAGGTCTGCTCCTGGATAAATTTAAGGGTTTAGTATACCCAAATCCCCCCCATCCTTAAAGCGGTTTTAACCCGATCAGAAGGATTGAATAATCCAGGCCTCGGGACAGAAAAGCTCTTCTAAAAAACAGGCGGCCATGCGGGACTAGCGGAGACAAGTTGTTGGGTGTAAGGCGCTTGAGCGGAAAAGAGTATCTCTTTCTTGAGGCCCTTCTCGACGATCTTACCATGGCGCATAACAATGAAAACCTCTGCCAGTTGGCTGGCGAGGGCAATATCGTGAGTGATAAAAAGAAGTCCTCCGGTAAGAGTGGGCCTCAGATCCCTGAGGAGATTCATGATATCAGCCTGAGTCGAAACGTCCAATTGAGAGGTCGGCTCATCCAGGATCAGGAACTCGGGCTCCATGAGAAGCGCTCGGGCGATCGCAACGCGTTGCCTTTCTCCCCCGCTCAAAGCGTGCGGCTTCTTAGGAAGACAGTCCTTCGGGAGGCATACCCGTTCGAGGATTACCTCGATTTTCCGTTTCCGACCGCGCCCCCACGCCCCTAGGGTTCCTTCTTCCAGGATCTCCCGGATATTCCATTTCGGATCAAGGGACAGATAGGGATTCTGGAAGATAACCTGCACCTTCTTGCAAAACTTCCTTCGGTCCCTTCGCATCCAATCCCGCATTTTCTTCCCCTCAAAAAAGATCTCTCCCTCCGTGGGGGGGATCATTCCGCTCAAAAGGCGTCCGAATGTCGTTTTCCCGGAACCGCTTTCACCCACGAGAGCGTATGCGACACCCCATTTCAACTCCAGATCAACACCGTCCACTGCATGGAATTTTTTACCGCCCTTTGAGGGGTAGGCCTTAAAAACTTGCTTAAGTTGAAAAACAGAATCGCTGCTCACGCGACCTCCAGGACAGGGACCGCCTCAAGAAGGCGGCGAGTGAACTCATGCCGGGGCGCTTCGTAAATCTCGCGGGGTATACCCGTTTCCACGATCTTACCTTCATAAAGCACCGCCATCCGGGAACACAGATCCATAGCGAGAGGAAGATGATGCGTAATGAAAAGCACCGAGATACCTTCCGCGCGCACGGCGTGAAAGAGCTTCATGATCTCCGCCTGATGGATTACATCGAGAGAGGAAGTGGGTTCGTCCGCGATCAGTAGTTTGGGACGGCGGACAAGCGCCATCGCGATCAAAAGCCGCTGAAGCATGCCCCCACTCAGCTCATGAGGATAGCTCTTGAGACTCATTCCGGTAAGGGGCAGCTTCACCTTTTCCAACGCCTCAAGAATCGCGACCTCCGAGCACCCCAGTTCACGGATCTGACTCCCCACAGTGAAAAGCGGGTCGAGCGCCGCGGCAGGATCCTGAGGGACATAAGCGATCTCTTTTGCGGAACAATGCCGCTCGATCTTCCCTTTTAATTTCCTGCCGCCTTTAAACTTTAGAACATTCATGAGCGCCAACGCGACAGTGCTCTTCCCCGCCCCCGACTCCCCGACAAGCCCGAACGCCTCTTTCTCAGCGATCGAGAAGCTCATGGGACCAAAGCGCGGGCCTTTGGGATAGTCCAGCACAAGATCCTTAACATCGATCAGAGTATTCATCAAACATTCTCCTTCAATTTATCTTCGGGTGATTGCGACGCCTTGAGAGCGTCCCCGATGATATTCAAGCAGAAGGCCGTCAGGAAAATGAAGAGCCCGGGAAAGAGCACCCAAGGATGAAAACGCACCACGGAGTAAGAAAGGGATTCGGTGAGCAAATTGCCCCAACTGATCGCGGGCTCCTGGATCCCGAGGCCCAAAACGCTTAGGAATGATTCTCCAAAGATATACCCCGGAATGGAAATGCTCACGATCACCGCCAAATAACCGTACGTGTGCGGCAGGATATGGCGGAAAAGGATCTCCGGCGTCCTCCGGCCAAGGACCCGGGCCGCGAGAACAAAATCTCTTTCCCTCAGAGAAAGCACCATCCCGCGGATCACGCGCGCGACGCCGCCCCAACCGATCGCGCTCAGGATCAGAACGATCAAGAGATACACCTGGAACGAGTCAAGAGTCGGAGGCAAAGCGCCCCGCAACGCGAGCAACAGATAAAGCGCCGGCATCATGATGAAGAATTCCGCGACTCGCATCAAAAGATGGTCGATCCAGCCCCCGAAATATCCCGCGAGAGCCCCGACCAGAAATCCGAACGCCACGGAAACGAAAGCCCCCAGGATTCCGATCGAAAGCGAAGTTCGCGCTCCATAAAGGATCCGGGAGAAAATATCTCGCCCGCGCGAGTCCGTTCCAAGAATATACAGTTTGCCAGGCGCCTGGACACCAAGGGGCGCATGCCGGCCACGCCTCAGGAAGCATTTCTTCTTGAGAACCTGAGAGTAAGTGCGCAGCATGTTGGCTTCATACCCCATCTGCGTCGCGTAAACGAAGGGCCTCTTATGGAACTCCCCCTTTTCGTCCCAAAAATGAAGCGGTGTCGGCGGATGAAGCGCCTGGGCACGATTTTCAAGATTCGGATCATAAGGCGCCACACGATCCGCAAAAGCCGTTGCGAGCGTCAGTCCGCCAAGGAACAGAATGGCAACCCCAAAAAGGAATCCTCGTTTCATGACGCCCCCCCCTTCCCGGAGCGGATGCGCGGATCTACTATCACGAGAAGGATGTCAGACAGAAAATTTCCAAGGACAAGAAGGGCGGAGACCATCACCATGTTCCCCATGACGAGAAAAAGATCCTGAGCTCGTACGGCTTGAAGCATGACCTGTCCAAGCCCCGGCCACCCCGTGAAGATCTCCACGAGCGCCGCGCCGCTCACAAGGGCAGGCAGTTGCATCCCGAGCAGCGTGATCAGCGGATTGATCGCGTTCCGCGCCACGTGTTTAAAAAGGATCTTGTAGCCCGGTATTCGCCACGCACGAAGATAAAGAACAAAATCCCTTTCGTAGACTTCCTGAGCTTGGGCCCGCATCAGCCGGAAGAGGAATGAGAAGATCCCGATTCCAAGGACAAAGGACGGGATCGCGAGATGACTCAGAATATCCAAGACTTTTCCGGAAGCGGAAAGAGCTTCATAATCCACAGAGCGCATCCCTCCCAGGGGCAGGCCACCCCAGGCCGCCGCGAGATGCAAGAGAATGAGACAGAGGAAAAAGTTAGGCATGGAAAGCGCGGCATAGGCGATCCCATCCAAGAGACGGTTAAAGATAGAACGCGGATAACGCGCCGCAAGCAACCCCAAAAACACCGCGAGTATCCAGGCCCAGGCAAATGAGAATCCGGTGAGGAGGACGGTATTTCCGAGCCGGGAAACGAGAATGTCCAAGACGGGCTGCTTGTAGGCAAACGAATAGCCGAAATCAAGCCGGGCGAGCTGCTTCAACCAATAAACGTATTGGATCAGGACGGGTTCGTTCAGGTGATAGAGCTTTTCATATTGCTCCACGGTCGCGCGCGAGATCTGAGGGTTCAGCCGCAGCTGATCAAAATAATTCCCCGGCATGAGATGCATAAGCCAGAACGTGAGAAGCGGCAGCAACAGTAAAAGCGGAATGGCCATCAGACACCGGTTGAAAAATGAATGCCGTGGGCTCATGAGCGTTTCGTCTCAACTTCTTCGATGGGATAAAAAGGACCGCCCAGGGCGGTGGGCGTCAGAGGAGCGAACCGGTCCCGAACGGCGTAAAGAACCTCAGGCAGGACCGTCGGGATCAGCGGAAGCTCCTCCCCCTCGATCCTCTGCCATTCGTCATAATATTCTTTCCGCTTATTGCGGTCTAAAGTCACGGCGGCTTTTCCAAAAAGATCGTCGACCTTAGTTTCAATATAAGTCGCGTTCCCGCCCCCGGGATTCCAAAAGTGGAGATTACCCGAGGACAGCCAAACATTCGCCCCGAAATGTGGGTCCACGGACCCGGTAAGCCCCATCACCACGGCATCCCAATCATGGGTCACAGTGAGCTTGGAGACGAGCGCGTTAAACTCCAGCGGCTGGAGATGCACCCGGATCCCGATGCGCCGCCAGTCTTCGCGGATCATTTGCGCGAGCTGAAGCCGCGCCGGGTCCTCCGTATTCGTCATAAGAACGATCTCGAGAGGATGGCCTTCTTCGTCCTCCAGGATCCCGTCTTTGTCCTTGTCCTGGAATCCCACGACCTCCGTCAGGATCATCTTTGCGGTTCCGGGGTCATGGTCATAGCAGGGCGTTTCATCGTTATAGAAAAAAGGGACCGAGGGGCTGAGAGGCGAACACTGCTTTACGGCAAACCGGTTGAATACGATATCGGCCATGGAGGCGCGATCCAGACCATGCGACAATGCCCGGCGGAAGTCGCGATTCTGGAACCACTTTTTCTTCCACGGCTCTTTCGCTTGTTGATTGAGAGCGACAAAAGATGATCCCAGGGATGCACCCGTCCGATGGATCTTGAAATTCCTTTCCTTTTCTAGCGGCTTCAGAACAGGATAATCGGAACCACGCATGACGAAAAGATCAGTTTCACCATCCAAAAACCGCAGCAGCTGATTCTCCTGGCTCGGGATGATCATCAGGATGATACGGTCCAGCCTAGGCAGCGGCCTTCTGTCATGCCCCATTCTCCAATAATAGGGATTTCGGACAAGCTCGACCCTTTCCCCAGGAAGAACTTTGGCGAGCCGGAACGGACCCGTTCCAACGATACGCGCGGGATCCTCGCCCAGGCCCCATGCGCTTGAGAAGGTGCCGTCATGCACCGCCTTCTCCAGAATATGCTTCGGAATAATGGGCTGGGTGAGGGAGAAAAGAAACGGCGCGAACGGAGCAGGGAGATGAAATTCGACGGTATCATCGTCCAAAACATTCAAAGTAACGGGCTTCCCTTGAATCGTAAAGATATCGCGTGCGCCATTGGGAATGGCGGGATTAAAAATAACTTGTTCAAATGTAAACGCCACGTCCTGCGCTGTAAAGGGGCTACCGTCGGACCAACGGACGCCTTTCCGCAGACGGAACGTCCAGACAAGACCATCCGGAGAATGATGCCAACTGGCCGCAAGGTCCGGAAGAACCGCCCCCGTTTTGGGATTAAACTCGGTGAGACCTTCAAAAAGATACTGGGCTACCTCCGTGCTGGAGGTCTCTTGAGCGACCAGGACGTTGAAGGTTTTGGGCTCGGTAGCGATCGGAAGGACAAGCGTCCCGTCAAAGAAATCGCTTTGAGCGGCGAAGGAAGCGATGGGGGCACACATAAGAAAAAGAACAACTAAAGCAAAACGTTTAATATTCAAGGGCCGTTCCTTTGTTGAGCGAATAATATATCACAGCCCCAAGACCCCCGATTGCTTTTTTAGCGAACAAAAATCTGTCCGTGCATTTGTCTCCATGCTAAAATCCGCGTCATGAAGACACTTCTCCTTTTTGATATCGATGGAACGCTACTCCTGACAGGCGGCGCAGGGAAGATCGCGTTCGAACAGGCTTTTGAAGAGATCTTCGAAGTCCCCAACGCCTGGAAAAACCTCGACCCTCACGGCAAGACCGATCCGGCGATCTTTGACGAAGTGGCAACGCGTGAGCTGGGTCGCTTGCTGACTCCGGGGGAATTTGATCTTCTTATGGAGCGCTACGAGGAGATCTTCGAGGAGCTTATTCAAATATCCCCTAAGTTTGAACTCATGCCGGGCGTCCCACAACTCCTGGAGCATCTGTCCCAGGATAAGAATATCTTCCTTGCGCTTGGCACCGGCAATTTTGAAAGGGCCGGCCGCATGAAACTTAAACGCGGTGCGGTGGAGCACTATTTCATAACAGGCGGTTTCGGGAACGACGCACGGGAGCGCGACAAGATCCTCCAGGCAGCCGTTGCCTTTTCAGAGGAACACGCCCGAAAACCTTTCCCCAAGGACCGCACTTTCGTGATCGGTGATACGGAATACGATATCGCCGCTGCCAAGAAAGCCGGGCTCCGGAGCATTGCCGTTCTTACGAACGGCAGGACCCGTAAAGATTTTGAAAAAGATCCGCCCGATCACATCCTTGACGACCTCAGTGATATTCCTACCTTCATGGCTTGCCTCAACACCTCGCTAGAGTGAGTTGCGTTCGGAAAAACTGAAGTATTGGTTCTCGCCGATGATGATATGGTCCAATATCCGGATAGAAACAGTCTGGCAGGCCGCTTTAATCTTTTGCGTGATCTCATAATCCTCCCGACTCGGCTCGACCTTCCCGGATGGATGATTATGCACGAGAACGAGGCTTGAGGCATGAAACTCCAGAGCGGCCTTGACGATCTCACGGGGATGCACCGCGGCCTCATCGATGGTCCCGTGAAACAGATCCCGCTCGCCGAGAATTCTGAGACCTTTGTCCAGGAAGAGGACTTTAAAGATCTCGCGCTTTTGATCGCGGAGTGAGGCCATAAGATAATCCGTCACAGCCTGCGGGCTCCGAACAAAATTTTGACCGATCATTTTCTCACGAAGCTGCCTGAGCCCGATCTCGCGGACAGCCGAGAGCATGGCCGTTCTGGCGGAGCCCAGCCCCTTCACACACTGAAATGCGGCAGGTGGCTGCGACAGAATCCCTCGCAGGCCTCCGAACTGGAGCAAAAGACTCCTCGAAAAACTAACCGCGTCCTGACCTCGAACCCCCCGCCCGAAAAGCACGGCAAGAAGTTCGGCGTCCGAAAGGGATTCGGGTCCCCGTTCCAACAGCTTTTCCCTTGGTCTTTCCCCAAGCGGCCATTCCCGAATACTTTTAATCATGACTAAAAATACAACGCAATTGCAGCTTAGTCAATTATAATATATTTTTTTTAAATATTCGCTTTGCTCGAGGACGATCGGCGGTGCTAAGAAATGGAGATGCTGCGTGCGGAATCACCAAGGATCGCAAAGCGGATATGGCGGGCGGTTTTCGGAATAAGATCTCCGGCTTTCTCAGCCCATTCAACGCAGGAGATGGCCTGGGAGTCGTTTACAAAATCCTGGAAACCGATATTCTCCAGCTCTTCCAGAGTATTCAAGCGATAGCAGTCGAAATGATACAGCGGAACCTTCGCCTTATAGATATGCATCAACACAAACGTAGGGCTTTTGACCTGCTCCGGATGCTTTAGACCTAACCCCTCCGCGAGCCCCTTGATAAAGGTTGTCTTCCCGCTACCGAGTTGCCCTTCCAGACAAAAGACGGTCCCGGGCTTGAGCCCGGCGGCAAGCCCTTTCGCGAAATCGATCGTTTCCTGAGGTGAATTTGTAACAGTTGATTTCTTCATATCAGAAGTGCGAGAAACCTTTCCGGACGAGTTTTGGAGCTGAGGCAGGTCTTCCCTTGCAAACCCACGTGATGCTGGGTGCCGCTTGTTGAACCTTCCCGATCCAGGAGAGTGGTACTTTAGGAAATGCCTTCTTCCAGCTCTTTTCGAGGATCGGCTTTCGCCAAGGCGAGACAGTGAACAAAAGCTCAAAATCCTCTCCATCACTCAAAGCCCGCCGAAGCGCATCTGGCTTATTCCCGGAGCTAAGCTTCAAGGCATCAGACGAAACAGGAATCCTATCCAGGTCAAGAACCGCCCCAACCCTCGAGGCTTTCAGAATATGGGACAGGTCCTGAACAAGCCCGTCCGAAATATCGATCATAGACGTCGGCGTGAATTCTTCCGCGAGAAATCGCGACTCCTTGATACGCGGTATAAAATCATGGTGATGACAGCGTATCGACCCACCGAGCGCGCCCGTCACCCCGATCAAATCCCCCGCCTTTGCGCCGGAACGCTTCGTGAGCTGGAACGGGAGGACCTCCCCGAAGATCGTAACACTCGCGAAAAACTCCTTCGAGCTAGAAAAATCTCCCCCCACGCACGCGACGCCATATTGATCGGCTAGCTTGAGAAGACCCTTATAGAAACGCTTCAGCCAAGCCGTGGTGACCGAAGCAGGCTTTCCCACGCTAATGACAAATGCCGTGGGCGTCGCCCCCATAGCCGCAATATCACTCAGATTGATGGCAAGGACCTTGCGGCCGATCTGCTCGGGGCTCAGCTCATTCATCCTAAAATCGACATTTTCCACGATGACATCCGTGGAAACGACCAACCGCTTGTCCTTGGCGACATCCAGCACCGCCGCGTCATCCCCGATCCCGAAACAGACCCTCGGATATGAATTCGTTTTCATTCTCAGATATTCAATAAACGAAAATTCATCCATCACTTGCTCCCGAGACATTCCTTGATTTTTTGTATCGAGCGCTGAAAAGGCGCCCTCAGAACACCGGCTTCGGTGATAATGCCTGAGATATACTTTGCCGGAGTCACGTCAAATGCCGGATTATAGATTTTCATGCCTGTGGGCGCGAGCTGCCGACCTTGGATATGTGAAACCTCTGACGACTCACGCTCCTCGATCGGGATATCTTTCCCTGTCTTCGCCTTCAGGTCGAAGGTGGTACTCGGCGCGGCAATATAGAACGGGATCTTGTGATGATGCGCAAGCACCGCGACGCCGTAAGTCCCGATCTTGTTGGCCGTGTCGCCGTTCATAGCGATGCGGTCGGCGCCCACCACCACGCCGTCGATCTTGCCGGCACGCATGAGACTCGCGGCCATATTGTCGCAGATCAAAGTCGATGGAATCTTGCTCTTGTGGAGCTCCCAAGCCGTAAGGCGCGCTCCCTGAAGAAGCGGCCGGGTCTCATCCGCGTACACAAAGAACGGGATCCTTTTCTCCTTCATTGCATAAAAGACGGCGAGCGCCGTTCCGTATCCTGATGTGGCCAATCCCCCGGCGTTGCAATGGGTGAGAATGCGGGAACCCGCCTGAAAAAGTTTTGAGCCATACTCCCCGATGCTTCGGCAGATCAGAATGTCATCCACATGAATCTGACGGGCTTCATCAAGAATAAGTTTTTTCAAATGATCGATATGTTTATCCCGATGCAAAGCAACCTTGCTCAAGATCCTTTCAAGCGCGTAGGCAAGATTGCGAGCGGTCGGTCGCGAGGAATCAAGATAACGAGCCTCCTTAAAAAGCTTCGTCTGGAATTCTTTCGGCGTTCCACGGAAAGAATGAATCCCAAGATACAGACCGTATCCTGCCGTGATCCCGATGGCAGGTGCGCCACGAACCACCATGGTTTTGATCGCCTTCCAGACCGCCGCGGAAGAGCGACAAGGGATCCAGATCTCATGCACGGGCAGTTTGCGCTGATCCAACAGATAAAGCGTGTTATTTGAGAAACGGATCGGAGAGAAAGGAACTTTCAAGTTTTTCATAAATGCTCCTAAAATGCGGTTTCGGGGTCCTGTGATTTAGAGAAATCCAAAAAGTTTTTTGGCATTCGCCGTGGTGATCTCCGCGAGGCCTTCGAGACTCAGCCCATGCAACTTCGCCGCGCATTCTGCGGTCTCGATCATGTATGAAGGCTCATTGCGCTGTCCACGCTTCGATTGCGGCGGAAGATAAGGCGCGTCGGTCTCAAGAAGCAGACGGTCCTTCGGACATTGCGCGCAGGCTTCACGCAGCGCGTCATTTTTCTTATAAGTCAACGCTCCACCGAACGCGATATGAAAGCCCAACTCCAGATACCGTTTCATGGTCGCGGCATCCGAGGAATAGCAGTGAAGCGTCCCCCGATAGGGCATTTTCTGAAAAGACTGAAGAATGTTCATCAGATCCTCATAGGCATCGCGACAATGGATGATGAGCGGCTTGCCGAACTGCTCATACCACCCGAGAAAGGTCTTCAAGATCTTCTCCTGCACCTCGCGAGGCGAATGCTCGTGATAATAATCAAGCCCCACCTCTCCGATCGCCACGACTTTGGGATGGCGGATGAGTTTCGCGAGTTCCGCAAGCTCCGAATCACCGGCGTGCTTTGTCTCATGCGGGTGAAACCCGATGGAGGCGTAGACCTCGGGATATTGTTCCGCGATCTCGATCGCCTGCCGGGAGTTCTCAAGGTCGGTGCCGATATTGAGGAAATAACCAACACCCCCCTTGATGGCGCGCTCGATCACTTTGGCTCTATCAGCGTCGTACTGGGGAAAATGCAGATGGATGTGCGTGTCCGAGAGAATCATGGAACCTTCTCTTCAAAACGCGGAAAAAGCGGATCTCCTTTTTCGATCGCGGTCCCTGCCGCGAGAAGCGGCTTCGTATAATCCTGCGCTGTCCGGATATTCTGATAGGTCTGAACCTTGAGACGCTCAAGGATCTTCTTCGCGGTGTCCGGCATGAACACCTGAAGCAATACTCCCAAATGCGCCAAGCATTCCGCCAGCACATAAAGCGTATCGGCAAGCTCCTGCCGCTTGGCGGTATCCTTGGCTAAGGCCCACGGCTTTTTCTCTTCCACGAATTGATTGGCCGCGGCAATGACCGCCCACATCTTCGCGAGCGACTCCCGCATGTCAAAGCCGAGCATGAGCGAGTGAACTTCGTCCCAAAGCTTCAGGGTACTCAGCGCGAGAGGAGGCCTCAAAGCATCCGCTGAACCCTTAGGGATCTTCCCTTCGAAATACTTCTCGATCATGGACGCGACTCGATGCCAGAGATTCCCCAGATCATTGGCGAGGTCGCTATTGTAGCGCTCGGCCAACAAGTCTTCAGAGAAAGTCCCGTCCATACCGACCGTTACTTCCTTAAGCAGAAAATAACGGAGGGCGTCCACGCCGTATTTTCCGGCCAGAGCGGTCGGATCCACAGCATTCCCGAGCGACTTGGACATCTTGGCTTCGCCGATCTTCCACCAACCGTGGACCAGAAGCATCTTGGGCATCGCAAGTCCCATGGCATGAAGCATGATCGGCCAGTAAATGGCATGCTGGCGAACAATGTCCTTTCCGAGCAGTTGGACATCCGCCGGCCAAAAGTCCGCCTCTTTCTTTCCTGGGATCGCGAACTGCGGCGCACTCACATAGTTGAGAAGTGCGTCAAACCAGACGTACACCACATGGTCCGGAGAATTCGGGTACTCGATCCCCCAACGAAGGCGGGCCTTGGGACGAGTAATGCAGAGATCTTCCAGCGTTTCATGTTTGAGGAAGCCGAGCACTTCATTGCGGCGATGCGCGGGACGAATAAAGTCCTCATGAGTTTCGATGTAATCCGTGAGCCATGCCTGGTGATGCGCGAGCTTGAAGAAATAGTTCTCTTCTTCGAGGCGGTCCACGCCGCGGCTGCAATCCGGGCATTTCCCTTCTTTCAGCTGAAGTTCTGTCCAGAAAGATTCGCACGGCGTGCAGTACCAGCCCTTATAACCGGCCTTGTAGATCTCGCCCTTAGCTTCGAGGTCCGCCAGAACGCCTTGAACATATTTCTTGTGGCGGTCATCGGTGGTGCGAATAAAAAAATCGCGGGTAATCCCCAGCGCGTTCCAGAGCTCCTCGAAATGCGGCACGAGTTCATCGACATATGCTTGCGGCGTCTTCCCGGCCGCGACCGCCGCCTTCTCCACCTTGGTCCCGTGCTCATCAGTCCCGGTCAAAAAACAGACAGGCTCCCCCAACATGCGGTGATAGCGTGCGATCGTGTCACAAAGAACATTCGTGTAGGCATGACCGACATGCGGCTTGGCATTCACGTAATAGATCGGCGTAGTCAGGTAAAAGGCTTTCGTCATAAGGTCACGACTTTCTGTGTCGGGAATAGACGCGAGAGTCGTATCGCAAGCCTCGTCGCCATCAGTTTCTGGTTGGCATTCATATCAAGCGCGGCTTTTGAGTCGTAAAGCAAGTCCATGGCTTCGATCCAAAGATTGACCGTCGGGGAATCCGCATCAATCCCAGAAACCAGGCGATAGATCTTCTCGCGGCACACTTGCATCAGACCGTCCAATTTGTGTTTGACCTCCTCGCGGGAAAGTCCCGGCCCCGGATAAGTCTCAAAGATCTCCCGGACCGGCAAGGCCTCAAGAGAACCCGCACCCAGGGGGATAGACGGTATCGCCATCGGCATCAGTCTGATTTCAAAGGCACGGGACTGGATCGTATCGAGAAGGTTATGCTTGTTTTCGACGAGCATCAAAAAAACAGTATTTTTAGGAGGCTCCTCCAAAGTTTTCAAAAAAGCGTTCGCCGCATCTTCGGTAAGCTTCTCCGCCACAAGCACGACACAGATCTTCCAGGAGGTTTCAAACGGCTTCATGGACGACCACTGACTGATCGCACGCACCGAACCGATGCCGATCGTGTTCTTTTCCTCGTCTTCTCCCACCCACTTCACATCCGGGTGGGCGTGGTCCCAAACCCGTTTCGTAATCGACGTTTCCTCCGCATCGAACAATCGGGAGCTGCCGCTGAGAAGAGCGATCGCGAACGCCGTTGCAAACTCCTCTTTAATGTCCTCGCTGTGACGCTCTCCGGACATCTCCGCCACATCCACTCCGGCCCCGGATCCGCTGAAGATGTAGGCCGACGCGACGCGACCTTCGCGAATATGGGATTCAAGGATACGCACCGCGAGCTTTTGGGTGTTATTTGCCAAAAACACGTTCGAGCCTTTCTTGGATCTTTTGACTGACCCAATCAACCGGCTTGCTGGTGTCCAACACCGTAATGCGTCGAGAGTCTTTCTGAGCCAGCGTCAGGAATCCCCTACGAACACGCTGATGAAAACTCAGAGCCTCGCGCTCAATACGATCATGCCGGCCGCCTCGCGCAAGCCCTTTTGTGATATCAATATCGAGCACAAAAGTCATATCCGGCTTCAGGTGACCCCGAACGAGCAAGCTCGCCTGATCGATCGCCGCAAGCGATATCCCGCGGCCGAAGCCCTGGTAGGCGCGCGTGGAATCCTCGAACCGGTCACAGATCACGACTTTGCCTTTCCGAAGCGCTGGCAGGATCTTTTCCCGGACGATTTGCGCGCGCGCCGCGAGATAAAGAAGCAGTTCCGTCACAGGATCCATCTCTTTTAATTTTTTATTCAGCAGGATCTCCCGTATCGCCTCGCTGATACGCGTCCCGCCGGGCTCGCGGAGCATCACCACAGACCGGCCTTTTTTCCGGAGGAACGCGGCCGCAGCCCGGATTTGCGTGCTCTTCCCGCTTCCCTCCGTGCCTTCAAACGTAATAAACATTCCCTTTTTCACTTTTTAATCTCCCAGGCCCTGCGGATCTTTTTGATAGTGGAAGGCTCCCCCGGTCGACCGTCTTTAACAAGCCAACCGAGCTGAACGATCTTCTGGCGCATAAGATCCGACTTCGCAAAATCTCTGGCCTTGCGCGCCTCCGAATATTGCTCCAAGGCCGCCTTGACATTCTCCGGGATTAAATTCACGGAAGCGATGTCCAGCCCCAAAAGACGATCCACTTTCTCAAAAAATGCAGCGCAGGCTTCCAGACCCTTAACGGAGATCTTCTGCAAAAGCGCGTTGATCTGCGTCACCGCCTCCAAGAGACTCGCAAGGGTTGAGGCAACATTAAGATCGTCTTCGAGCGCTTTTTCCATCTTATCCAGAGCTTCATCCAGAAACGCGCGGTCAAAACCACCCTCCCATTTATCCATGGAGAGCTGTAGACGGCTCAGACACTGAAAATAACAATTATCCAGTTTCTCGACGACATCGCGGGCTTCCTTCAAACTCTCAAAGGTGAAGTTCAGCTGGTTCCGGTAGTGAACGGAAAGGAGCGCGTAACGGATGGCCAAGGGATCGTACCCCTTCTCAAGAAGGTCCCGAAGCGTGAAAAAGTTCCCCTTGGATTTTGACATCTTCTCCCCGTTCACCAGAAGATGTTTGGCGTGAAGCCAGACCCTTACGAACGGTTTTCCGGTCGCGGCCTCCGACTGCGCGATCTCGTTCTCATGATGCGGGAAGATCAAGTCCTCGCCCCCGGCGTGGATATCGATGGTCTCGCCCAAATAGCGCATGCTCATAGCCGAGCATTCGATATGCCATCCCGGACGGCCTTTGCCCCACGGAGAATCCCAGGAGGGCTCGTCTTCTTTAGCCCTCTTCCACAACACGAAATCGGCGCCCTGTTCCTTGTCGTACTCGTCCACATCCACGCGCGCGCCTTCGATATTTCCAGAGAGCTTTTTTTTGGAAAGCTTGCCGTACTCGGGGAACGCGGCCACGCGATAATAAACAGAGCCCTCCGCCTCGTAGGCCACGCCTTTGGCGATGAGAGTCTGAACGATCTCGATCATGCCCGGGATCTCGGTCGTCGCTCGGGGTTGGTCGTGCGGACAATTAGGAGGGAAAAGATTGAGGGACCTCATGTCTTGATGAAACGCCTCCGTGTAATAATCTGTATAAGCGGAGAGGGTTTTCTTTTCACGATTTGCACCGGCAATGGTCTTGTCATCCACGTCCGTAATGTTCATGACGTGGCGGACCTTATAACCCTTAAATTCAAGAAATCGCCGGAGCAGGTCCTCAAAGACAAAAGTCCTGAAATTCCCGATATGCGCGTAGTGATAAACCGTGGGACCGCAGGCGTAGAAAGTCACTTCGCCTTCCTTGATTGGCTTGAACTCCTCCAACTTTCCGGAAAGGGTGTTAAATAATTGGATCATGAGGACACTTTTCGCATACTGACCACGGCTTGGCAGGTCACGGCAAGACCTTCGCCGACAGGTCCCAGGCCTTCCATGGTTCGCGCCTTAATGGAAACATCCTTCTCGGAAAGTCCGAGGCATTTCGCCACGCTCTTGCGAATGAACGGTTTATGACAATACAGCTTGGGAGATTCGAGAATGACATTGGTGTCCACATGGTAAGGCTCCCAGCCAAGACGTTTCGCCTCAGCGAGAATAGCAGAGAGAATTTTAGTGCTGCGGATGTTCTTGTGTTTCGGATCGCGGTCCGAGAACCATTCCCCGATATCCCCTGCGCCGATCGCTCCCAAGATCGCGTCTGCGATCGCGTGCAAAAGGGCATCCCCATCCGAATGGCCGAGGGACCCTTTCGGCGATGGAATGACGAGTCCGCCGAGATAAAGCTTACGGCCTGCCACGAGCCGGTGGGTATCAAAACCTATCCCGACGCGAACCTCCTTAGAACCGTTTTTTTCTGTCATTGCTTGGGCGATCATGAGATCCGGCAAAGTGGTCAGTTTCGGGTTCCAGTCTCCGTGCGGTACAACGCGCACGCGGGCACCGATCGCTTCCAGGAGACCTGCTTCATCGGTCGCCTGAAAAGCATTTGGATTTTCTTTATAGGCTTTCAGAAGCAACTCACGACGCGCCAGTTGGGGGGTCTCGGCCTCATAAAGAGTATCGCGATCCACCGTCTCCCGAATGTGGCCATCTTCCGCCAAAACTTTTTTGATCGTGGGCACCACTTTCCGCGCAAGGATCACCCCTCCCCAACCGGGAGCGGCCTTCAGAACCTGTTTGATCGCGACAGGCTTGATCATCGGCCGCGCGCCGTCATGAATCATGATCCATTCAGAGTGCGAGGAAGTTTTCCGAAGCGCCCGATATACCGATTCTGCGCGAGTCTTGCCACCCAAGATCCAACGGACCTTGGCCCCTTTCAAGACGCGAGCCCAACTTTGCACTTCAGGACGCATCTCCGGACTTATGGCAACGATCGTTTCATGGATCCCGGGGATTGCGCGGAAAGCGCGAAGCGTTCGAAGAAGTACCGGCTCTCCGTCCAGGCGGTAAAACAGCTTGGAGCTTTGCGGAGCGACCTTCTTGTCAGAACTCAAAAGGCTTTGATGAAAACGGCTGCTAAGCCCCGCCGCGGGAATAATCAGGGAAAACCGCATCCACGCTACCTTCCTCCCTCACGGCTCTGAAAAGCCTGGGGGGCCGGGGGAGTCTGATAAGTTTGGGGCGGGCGACCCGGACGGTCGTGACCGTTCCTCGGACGGCGCGTGTCATTGACGTGGCGTTCCCTGCTATCGTGTGCGCGCTCTGCGCCTCGTTCGGGATGATGACCGTTATCATCGGAAAGCTTTGCGAAGATCATGCGTCCGGCCTGGGTCTGAAGAACGCTCGTGATCGTCACCTTCACGGTGTATCCCAGACGTCGCTTGCCGTTATCAACCACCACCATCGTTCCGTCATCGAGATACGCAACACCCTGCTCTTGTTCTTTCCCCTCTTTAAGGATCTTGATCTCCATCTCCTCTCCCGGCATGACAACGGGCTTGAGGGCATTCGCGAGGTCGTTGATGTTCAGGACCTTCACGCCCTGGAGTTCGGCCACTTTGTTCAGGTTGTAATCATTGGTGAAAACTTTGGCTTGAAGCACTTGCCCCATTTTGACAAGCTTCGCGTCTACGGTGTTGAATTCCGGGAAATCCATTTCATGGATCTTCACATGGACATTCGGATTCGACTGAATGGCATTCAGGACATCCAGGCCCCGGCGGCCGCGATTACGCTTCAGAGGGTCCGAGGAATCCGCGATAAGCTGCAGCTCTTTGAGAACAAAACGAGGCAGAATCAATTTGCTTGAAAGGAAATGTGTGTTGGCGATGTCGGCAATGCGGCCGTCGATAATGACGCTTGTGTCCAGAAGGATCATTTCTTCCCCAGGACCTTTGCTATCCAAGTGAACGAAAGGAATCATCAGACTGAATTCATCCTGCCCGCGCAGGACCGTGACGACACCAAGATAGGAAAAAATGATCGCGCTCAGGATCCCGAAATTACGAAAGACTTCCGGGGTGAAATGCACGTAAACCACCACCGTCATAAACAGGCGGTGCGTCAGGAGACCGAGCGCCAAGCCCACGAGCACTGAAAGGATGTTGCGAACCGTGAACTTCTTGAAGAACACATCGATCGAAACGATCAGAATGCCGAACATCGCTCCGAGACCCGCCGAGATCCATTCGGTGTGCCGCACAGGAAGATTCGCGATCCAAGGGAATTGTGAAATGTACGAAAATAGGGCACACCCTAGAATAAAAATAAACCTTATGGCGATAATCATGATCACTGCTCCTTTGATGTTGCGAATATGAAATGTGAATATTCATTGGTTCCTTAAGACCCCGACTTCGAGGCACTTTACCGGGCAATCGGGGAAAACTGATTTAAAAACGACTTCCCGTCTTCCAGCTCGCAAGACGAGACCTTGCTTGGTATGAAGCCAACATTTTACGCCAAATAGAGGAAGTACCACTTCCTCGAATCTTCCGTGGTCTTCCGGACCAACTTCCAAGGGTGCGCCCGCACATCCTTCGCAAAGGCGTCCATCTCCTGGTAAAGCCCATCTTCCATTAAGAGCTTCCCGAGCGTCCCTTCGCCTTTTTCGATCTTTCCGAGAACATTGTTTAAGGACTCCGTCGAAGCCCTGATGTTCTTTAAACTCTCATCCAGCGTCCCTTCACGATCAAGACTCGTCTTGAACTTCCCTGTGACGGAAGAGAGATCGCTCAGAATCCCATGGGCACGGTCAATCAACTCTTCAACTGCGACAAGAGGAACACCTTCCCTCACGACTCCCTTTTGGATCTGGGGGAAATTCCCCGCCACGGGAGTAATCTCCACATGTGGTTCACTCAAGACGTGCGTGCCACGGATCGTGAACTTGTAATTTTCTCTGATTTGCACGCCCTTTTCAATAAAAAGTTTGACCTTCACGCGATTGTTCTGCTTGGCCTCATCATAAACGATGTCGACTTGACTTACTTCCCCGATCCGGACACCGGCCATGCGCACCGGCGCCCCCTTATTCAGGATGCTGACATAGTTAAACATCACTTCCACGCTATATCCCGACCTGAAGAGATAAACCCCACTGACAAAGAAAAGCACTAATGTCAAAAAAACAAACCCCACGATCACAAAAACGCCCACCGAAACTTCATTGCTTTTCTTCTTCATAATGGCTCCGTTTCTTTTTCCAAATGATCTGTAATCGGGCCGTGCGCCGACCCTGTTATGAATTGCTGAACGATCGGATCCTTAGAATGTTTGATCTCCTCCGGAGTCCCGATCGCGATGATCTTTCCTTGGTAGAGCATGGCGATCCGATCCGCTACTTTATAAGCGCTCGTCATATCGTGGGTCACCACAACGGAAAGCACTTTCAACTGTTTCTGCATCCTTAAGATAAGATCATTGATCACGTCCGCGTTGATCGGATCCAGTCCCGTCGTCGGCTCATCGTAAAGGATACTCTTGGGTTCATTACAGATGGCCCGCGCCAAACCCACCCTCTTTTTCATACCGCCTGACAAGCTGGCCGGCATCAGTTCCTCGATCCCCGAAAGCCCCACTAAACGCAATTTCTCGCAAACCTTTTGCGCCACCGACTCTTCAGAAAGCTTCGTATGTTCAAGCAGCGAAAACCCCACATTCTCTCGAACCGTAAGCGAGTCAAAAAGCGCAGCCCCCTGGAACAGCATGCCGAGTTGTAGACGACACAGGTCTTGATCTTCCGGAGCCATGGCGAAGATGGATTGACCATCAATCAGGATATCGCCTTCATCCGGCTCCAGGATCGCCATGATATGCTTAAGCAGCACGCTTTTCCCGCATCCGGAACGCCCGATAATCACCAGAGTCTCTCCATCCTGAATGGTCAGGTCAACGCCGCGAAGCACGTGCAGAGCGCCGAACCATTTATGGATCCCCTTGATCTCGATCACGTTCGTGTCCTCAAGTCTAAAAGAAATAGAAGATTGCGGAAAACAGGGCGTCCGAGGCGATCACCATGATCAATGAAACAACGACGGCAAGCGTCGTCGCGCGTCCGACGCCTTCGGCACCACCCCGAGCCGTGAAGCCAAAATAGCAGCCGACGATCGAAATGATCCCGCCAAAGAAGAAAGCTTTGACGAGTCCGGTAACAACGTCCTTGATCACCAAGGCCTTGAACCCGCGTTGAATGTATACATGCGACCCCATACCAAGTTTGAAGACCGCGATCAGGTAGCCGCCAAACATGCCGATCACATCCGCATAAATTGTCAGGATAAAGAGCATAAAAAGGGCCGCGATAAACCGGGGAACGACAAGATACTGAACGGGATTCATAGCAAGAGCTTTAAGCGCGTCGATCTGCTCTGTCACTTTCATCGTGCCAAGCTCCGCGGCGATCGAGGCCCCCACACGCCCTGCCACGACCATTGACGTCAGCACCGGCCCGAGTTCGCGACAGAGGGACACCGAAATAAGATCCGAGGTAAACTGTTCTGCCGAAAAAAGTCTCAGCTGATAGGCCGACTGCAAGGCAAGAACCATCCCGGTGAAGAATGCCGTCAGAAAGACCAGAGGCAGCGACTGAACCCCGATCTTATTCATCTGATCAAGTGTCGCCTTCCAGCGGATCTTCTTGCCGCTCAGCAGGACACAGGCCTCTTGGAACAGAAGCGCGATCCCGCCGGCACCACGAAAAATATCCAGGCACCCGGTCCCAAAATCAAACAGCCACGACCGAATCGAAACCGTCCTTTTCAGATCCTTCCACTGCGTCATAGTCCCTCGCTCAATAAGATCTTAAAATTTCAATTTGGTACCGAAACGAACCGATGACTCATCGTTTTCGTCCTCTTTAACCCCGCCCCCGCCTACAACGACTTGATCCTTCGAGGATCGCGCCTCCAAGAGCGGCAGCGCGCCCCATTCCCCCACCTTGGCCGTGTTCAGCTCCAGACTCTTATCCTGCGAATGCAAAACTGCTTCGACGCCCTTCCAAATAACGAGTTTGTCCGGCGTCTGTATCTTGACTCCTGCAAAAATATTATCAAGATTAAAGTCAAGAGCCCCGGTCAAAAAGAGCGTTGTCCGGCCCTTCCATATTTTCGAATCCCTGAGCGGCAGATAGGGAAGGAATCCGCGAAGTTGAATGATACCACGGTCGTAATAAAGTTGCCCCCATTTTCCGTCATAAACATTGAAAATCCCATTCACCTCCGGCTTTGAAAAATCTCCCTCCACCGTCAGATTCCCATCAAGCCGGCCCCCCATCGCCCTTGGTAAGGGTTTCGCTGCAAAAGACTGGACACTAGCAAGATCAAAATCCGCCACGCGAAGCAGGCATTTCAGCTGCGGGTTCTTGACCGTCCCCGTCGCTTGTCCCGACAGTTTGAAATGGTCGCCCCAGGTGCTGCGAATGCCCGTAATCCCCAAGGGGCTCAGGTCAAAGCTCCCCTTGAGATCCTGAAACGGCTGTTGGTCCAGAATAAAATAATCTGTTTCGAAATCCCCCTTGAACAGAAAATCCCGGCCTTTCCATCGCAGCGTGGCGGCATGAACGAAAAGCTTCCCTTGCGTCACAAGGTCCAACCCGAAAGCTCTGACATGGTCCAGATGAAAGTTCAGCGCGAAATCCAGCCCCAGGAGATTGGAGTGAACGGCCATCCGCTTCGCCCCTTTTTTACAATTGAGCTCATAGTTCCCGCTCGCGAAATCCAGTTCCCCGGTCCCTTCATAACCGGGATCCACCTCCATGGAATCGATCATAAAACGCTTTCCCTGCTGATGAACCTTTCCACGAAAATTGACGGGTTTTTCCGAAAAAGTCTGCCATGTCCCTGCGAGGGTCTCCCGCGTAAGACTCAGACTAAAATCCAATTTAACCCAGGGATCCTTCTGGCCGACCCGGAGATGCACATTAACCTCGGGTTGTCCTTCTTGGTTAAGAAAGGAACCCGAAAGCACCGCCTCCCACCCATACACCGCCCCCCGTAACCCCTCAAAGAAAAGATCCTTTCCCACCCAATGAACTCTTCCATTGAACGCCTTGAGTGGAAGAGGAATATCCTGCGCAAGATCCACGTCCTCAAGTTCCAGCCAAAGATCATGGGTGCTTTTCACGGGGTCGACGACCCCACGAATGCGCACCCGGCCTTCCAACATGCCGCTCATGCGGGCCTTGACGTCGACCTGGACCCTCCGGTCCGAAGAGGGTTGTAGCCTCCCCTGCACGTCCTTCAAAAGGATCTCTTTGCCGAGAGACGAAAGTAAATAGCGGATCTCACCGCCCTTGAAGTCAAGGGACGGCATCGAAAAACCGCCTCCGCCTGCCGCGGCACCTTCGAAATAGCGGTACGGGAACTGGTCCTGTTCGATCAGGATCGCGGGATTATTCAGAACCACGGCGGTAGGGGTGTCAAACTTCCGGCTCCAGAGCTGGTTCAATTGGTAGCGGAAAAGAAGACGGTCGGCACGGATCAACTGGGAGCCACCGTCAGGAGAGGTGGTTTCAATGAGGATCTTTTCCAGGGAAAGCTGGTTAAAACCGGAAGGACGGATCTCCCCAATATGGACCCGGGCCTTAAGATATTCACCAACTTTTTGCTCGGCAAACCGTTTAAAATCCTCGGAGCGGGCAATACGTCCCAGCAGAAAATTAAAAAAAAGCGCTCCCAGCACGCACACGACTAAGGACAGAAGCAACAGCTTCCTTAGGAAGGAAAGCATAAACGCGAGCCTTTTGCGCCTTCGCCATTATCCCAAAGGTCATACCCGTTGCAAGGACTGGCACCGCGAACCCGACATTTCCCTAATGACGCAGCGCTATGTGGCTTTCTCAAAAGAGATTCTCTCGCCCCGAAGCTCCGCATGGATCTTATCCCCTTCTTCGAACTTCCCACCCAGGATTTCCTCCGCCAGAACATTTTCAATCAAGCGCTGGATCGTCCGTTTGAGCGGTCTTGCGCCAAACACGGGGTCATAGCCCTGGTCGATCAGGAACTTAAGAACCTCTTCCGTAAGAACGAGCTCGATCTTTTTATCCCTAAGCCGGTCCATCACTTCCTTAAGTTCGATATGAATGATCTGCTCCAAGTCCTGACGTGTCAGCGGATGAAAAACAATGATCTCATCAACGCGATTGAGGAATTCCGGGCGGAAGACTTTTTTAGTCTCGTCCAAGAGCTTCTGCTTGAGATTGTCAAAATTCATCTCGTCCTTTTTCGGCGCGAATCCCAATTCCCCTTGTTTACGCACAAGGTCCGCCCCGACGTTCGAGGTCATGATCACGACCGTGTTCCGGAAATCCACTTTACGGCCAAAGGAATCCGTCAGACGCCCTTCTTCCATCAATTGGAGAAGGATATTGAACACATCCGGATGGGCCTTCTCGATCTCGTCAAAAAGCACCACGGAATAGGGACGGCGCCGCACCTTTTCCGTCAGCTGTCCGCCCTCTTCATAGCCCACATACCCCGGAGGCGCGCCGACAAGCCTCGAGACGTTGAATTTCTCGCTGTATTCCGAACAGTCGACCACGATCACGGAATCCTCATTGCCAAACATAAAATCCGCGAGCGCGCGGGCCAACAAGGTTTTCCCGACACCGGTCGGACCCAAGAAGATAAAAGTTCCGATCGGGCGACGCGGGTTGCGGAGGCCGGAACGCGAACGACGCACCGCGTGAGAGATCGCGTTGATCGCCTCCTCCTGTCCGACAATCCTCTTGTGAAGCGTCTCCCCCATTTTGAGGAGACGCGCGGTTTCCTTTTCCTCAAGGCGCGCGAGCGGAACGCCGGTCCACTTGGAGACCACGAACGCGATATCCTCCTCGGTCACCTGGACTTCGACTTCCGATTTGGATTCTTTCCAGCTCTTCTTCATCTTTTGCAGTTCTTCCTTGGCCTTGCGTTCGTCATCACGCATCCGCGCGGCCTTCTCGAAATCCTGCGCCTTGATGGAGGATTCTTTCTCCCGGCGAAGCGCCTCAATATCGATCTCGATCTTTTTCAGGTCCTTCGGCATCGTCGTCACGGAAAGCCGGGCACGCGAAGCCGCTTCGTCAATAATATCGATCGCTTTGTCCGGGAGAAAACGCCCGGAGATGTAACGGTCAGAGAGCTTCGCCGCAGCCTCAAGCGCCTCATCCAGGATCTTCACCCGGTGATGAGCTTCGTATTTATCACGCAAACCTTTGAGGATCTGGATCGTATCTTCCACCGAAGGTGGTTCCACAACCACGGTCTGGAAGCGGCGAGCCAGGGCCGCGTCCTTTTCAATATATTTGCGATATTCATCGAGCGTGGTCGCTCCGATGCACTGGATCTCTCCACGGGAAAGAGACGGCTTCAGGATATTGGAGGCATCAATCGCGCCTTCTGCGCCACCCGCGCCGACCAGGGTATGCAACTCATCGATAAAGATCATGACATTCTCCGTGCGCTTGATCTCATCCATCACGGCCTTGATGCGCTCTTCGAATTGACCGCGGTATTTCGTTCCGGCCACCATGAGCGCGAGGTCCAGCACCACAATGCGTTTGTCTGCAAGAATTTCCGGAACATCACCCGCGATGATCATCTGCGCAAGACCTTCCACGATCGCCGTTTTTCCGACGCCGGCTTCGCCCAAAAGAACCGGGTTATTTTTCGTGCGGCGCGCGAGAACCTGGATCACACGCTGGATCTCATCGGCGCGGCCCACAACGGGATCAAGTTTTCCGTCACGCGCGAGCTGTGAGAGGTCACGCCCGAACGCGTCAAGCGCCGGCGTTTTGGTCTTGGATTTCCCCGCGGGTCCGGCCCCCATGCCGCTTCCCATATTCGGAGGCGGAGCTCCCGGCTCGTTCGAGGGGGTCGTGGAACCTAAAAGTTTAATGACTTCCGCGCGCACCTTGTTGAGATCCAAGCCCACATTCATGAGAACATGGCTTGCCACACCTTCCCCTTCTTTGATCAACCCCAGGAGCAAATGCTCCGTCCCGATATAGTTGTGCCCCAGCCGACGCGCCTCATCCATCGCGAGTTCGATCACCTTCTTAGCCTTGGGCGTGAAAGGAATATCTCCGGAAACCACCGTGCTGGGCCCGAACTGCACAAGCTTCTCGACTTCCAAACGGATCGTATCCAGGGACAGTCCGAGATTCTGAAGCACCGCGGCCGCGACACTTTCACCTTCTTTGATAAGGCCGAGCAAGATGTGCTCCGTACCGATATAATCGTGATTGAATCTTTTGGCTTCTTCTTTAGCGAGGATAATGACTTTGCGGGCTCTTTCTGTAAAACGATCGAACATGACAACCTCCGGATTAAGACGTTTTAGAAAAAATTCTAAGCATTATCGAGTTGGATTCTGTGGAGTAGCAATATCGGACCGTTCTTCCGTCCAATCACGAAGCAACGGTACTATAAGTAACGGAAAATTATTGGAATCCTTAAAGGATCACTTTCGCGAAATATTCACGAATACGGGCAGCACGACGGGCATCACGTTCCGTTGCGCCAAGCACCTTACCGGTCATCTTCTGAAGATGCGCCGGTTGGATCAAAAGAAAAAGCTGATTCAGGTCCGTGTGGCTCACCTGCCCTTCAAGAACCCCCACATCGATCCCTACCTGCACGAGCGACAAAAGCTGGATCGCCTCGGAGGAGGATATCATGCGGGCGGCCTTCAGCACCGCCAACGCCCGCCAAATCTGGTCTTCCATCTTGGATTTGCGTTTTTTCTTGAGATATTCCCGGGCTTCGCGTTCATGCGTGATGACCTGCCGGATCACACCCTCAAGATTTGAAATGATTTCTTCTTCCGGTTGCCCGAGCGTGATCTGATTCGAGAACTGAAAAAAATTCCCGCTGGCCTCCGTCCCTTCACCGTAAAGACCGCGCACCGCAAGATTCAATTTCGAGAGAGCCTGCAGGACTTTATGGACCTGCTTGGTCAGAACCAGACTCGGGAGGTGGAGCATACACGAGGCCCGGAGACCGCTCCCCACATTCGTAGGACACGCGGTCAGATAACCCAGAGTGCCATCAAAAGCGAAATCCAGTTCCTTCTCAAGTTCGGTGTCAATCTCATCAGCGATCCTCCAAGTCTCGACAAGATTAAGACCTGACTGAAAGACTTGAAGCCGCAGATGGTCTTCCTCGATCACCATCAGGCTCACCATCTCGTCAGGCGTGATCACCACGGCGTTTTTTCCTTCTTCAAGATAAAGTTCGCGACTGACGAGGTGCCGTTCCTGAAGGAATTGTCGGTCAAGCTCCGGAAGCGATGCCGACGAAATAAAGCAGGCCCTCTTCAAGAAATTCGAGTTCTTGACCGCTTCACGAACCTCCTGAATGATCGCGTCGCGCTGCTCAGGCGCGAGCCGGTTCAGAAAAGGATAAGCCGAGAGATTACGCGCCAGGCGCAACCGGGAACTGACCACGACATCGCTCTCTGGCCCTGTGGCCTTGAGCCAATTCACCGGTTGATCTACAAAACAGTCAATTTCGCTCATTCGGAGGGCCTTTTCTTTTTTTTGATCTTTTCCAGAGCTTGCTGGATCTCATCCCTCAGCTGGGCCGCCTCCTCGAACGCTTCGGACTGAATGCTTTTCTTGAGCCTATCCTGGAGCTGGCGAAGGTCGTGAACGCTCCGCGTTTCCTTGGGGATTCGCGAGGGCTTTTTCCCGACATGCTCGTTGGAGCGTTGGACCTGTTTGATCACTGCCGCGAGGGGTTTCTGAAAGGAACTATAGCAACCGGCGCACCCAAGCCGGCCGTTCTTGGCGAAATCCACATAATTCATGCCGCACTCCTTGCAGAGAAGCGGCGTCTTTTTGCCCGAACCTCCCAGGGCTTTCTCGAGACCCGGGACACCCGCAAGAAGATCCCCGAAATTAAAATAAGTCTTGAACTCCGTCCCCTTCTCCTCGGCACAAGCTTCGCAAATATGCACCTCGGCCATCTGGCCGTTGAGGATCTCCGTAAGGTGAATACTGGCATCCTTGGTCCCGCAGACATTACAGATCATAGTGGAAAACTCCGGCTCCGCGAGCGGTTAAAGCGTGTAACGTTCGCCGTCTTTGCGGGTGAGCGCCTGGAATTCCTTGAGGAGCAGATGGGTGATCTTCCCGGGCTTTCCCTCGCCGATCCCGCGTCCATCGAGCTTCACGACCGGAATAACCTCGGCCGCAGTTCCCGTGAGAAACACTTCGTTGGCGTTAAAAAGATCATGGCGCGTGAGGATCCGCTCCTCGAAGGGCAACTTGATCTTCTCCGCGATCTCGATAATGGCCTGTCGCGTGATCCCCTTCAGGGCTCCCAGATAAGTCGGCGGTGTCAGCAAAATATAATCTTTCACAAGACTGCCCTTACCGATCTTCTTGATCATGAAGATATTATCGCCGGTGCATTCCGCCACATACCCCTGATGATTGAGCATCAGCGCTTCCATGCATCCGCCGTTCTTCGCCTCAATTTTCGCCATAATGTTATTGAGATAGTTCAGGCTCTTGATGGAAGGATTCACAGCTTCCGGAAGATTCCGCACCGTCGGCACCGTGATGATCTCAAGTCCCTTTTGGTAGAGACTCTTAGGGTACAGCGTGATTTTGTCCGTGATGATAAAAACTGTGGCCTTTTTGCAAAGCCAAGGAGAGAGCCCCAGATCGCCCACACCGCGCGTGACCACAACTCGAATATAGGCATCCGTCAGCTGATTTCTCTTGAGCGTCTCGATGATAGCCGCCTTCAAAGCCCTGACATCCAGAGGGATCGTCAGCATCAAAGTATGCGCGGATTCCCAAAGTCGCTTCAAATGTTCGTCCAGCTTAAAAACAAGCCCGCTGTAGGCGCGTATCCCTTCGAACACGCCGTCCCCGTAAAGAAGACCGTGATCAAAGATCGAGATCTTCGCTTCACTTTTCGGGTACCACTTGCCGTCGATATAAACTTGCAATTCCATTTTGCTCTCCTGGTTACTTGCGATTATAAGACCGGTTTATTATTAATGATCGTGTCAGGCGCCGGAACCTTTGACTGCCCCTGCAAAAGAACCCCGTCCTGAAGGCGGTACGAGCGAAGGTACCGCGCCGCCATTTCCTCGTCATGCGTTACGATCAGAAAGGCCTGACCTTCCTGCTGATTCAATTCATTCATAAGCGCCATCACCTGCCCGGCCGTCTCGGGGTCCAGATTCCCGGTGGGTTCGTCGCAAAGCACCACGGCGGGACGGTTCACGAGGGCCCGTGCAATCGCCACGCGCTGTTGCTCTCCGCCCGAAAGTTCCGAAGGATAATGCGTCCTCCGGTTCCAGAGACGCACTCGCTTCAGCACTTCCTTAACCCACGGCTTGTTCGGCTTTTTCGCGATAAGTGTCGGCAAAAGCACATTCTCATAGACCGTCAACTCCGGCAGCAAGTGATAGAACTGAAAAACAAAACCGACCTGATGACTGCGCAACCGGCCCAGTTCCTTTTCGGACATCTCCGTCATGTCCTTCCCTTCAAAGAAGATCTTCCCGTCCGTCGCACGGTCGAGACCCCCGAGGATATGGAGCAACGTCGATTTCCCGCAGCCGGATTTTCCGGTGATAAAAACCATTTCCCCTGAACGGACGATCAATTGGACGGAGCGCAGAATCTCAAGCGTCCCGGCCGGCGTTTCATATTCCTTGCGCACATCGAACGCGCTGAGGAGCGGCACTTCCACGATATTACTCATAGCGGAGCGCCTCCACGGGGTTCAGGTTAGCCGCGCGATGCGCAGGATAAAACCCGGCAACGATCGCGACGAGCAACGCGAATCCGACGATCGTCACCACATCCGGCACATGCACCTCAGAGGGGATCCTGTCAAAAAGATAAATATCGCTTGGAAAAACATCCAATCCCGTGGTTTTCTTGAGAAAATCCGCCACGGGGTTCAAATTGTAAGCAAGCAAAAGCCCCATCACCGCCCCAAGCATGATACCGAGCGAGCCGATGCTGAACCCCTCCATGACAAAGATCTTGCGGATACTCATGCGCGTCGCGCCGAGCGCCCGGAGTATGCCGATATCCTTTGTCTTTTCCATCACCACCATGGTCAAAGTCGAAATGATGTTGAAAGCCGCAACGAGAATGATCAGCCCCAAGAGAATGGTCATCACGCTCTTTTCAACTTTGAGCGCCTGAAAGAAATTCTGATTCATGTCATACCAGGAACGGAAAAAATACTGGCTCGAAAAATCGCCTGCGATGACCCACTTCCATTTCTCCGCGTCATCTACGTTTTGAAAACGCATACTGATCCCCGTCACCTTGGTCCCCATCTGATAGACCTTCTGGGCCTGTTCAATATTCACAAGAGCGAGGGTGGAATCAAAATCATTCATGCCCACACGATAAATGCCGCGAACCAGAAAAGACCAGGTCCTCACATGCATCGGGAGCGGAACAAACGGATTCTCCGGTTCCGGGATCGGCGTGATCAGGTTGATCACATCCCCCACCTGGGCGTTAAGTGACGCCGCCAAATTCTCACCGATAATGATGCTGCCTTGTCGCGTCTCGATCTTTTTCTTGAAGAACAAGAGAAACCTTTTGCGTTCGACCTGCACAGAATCTGAAAAGTTCAAAGTCCCGGACACAAGACTCTTTTGAAAGAGACTCAGGTCCTCGCTCGCGGCATCGATCCCCTTCACCAAAACACCGCTCGCATTCTTCGTACTCCGAAGAATCGCCTGCCCCTCAACAAAGGGTGCCAGTGAGACAATGCCAGGTATATTATGCTGCCGGATCATCGCTATATCGCGGTCCACATTCTCGATCCCATCTACTTTTTCGATCCGAAGGTGGGGCTGCACGCCAACGATCTTCGCCTTGAGCTCCCGGTCAAAACCGCTCATCACCGCAAGCACGACGATAAGCGCCATCACCCCGATCGCCACCCCGCTGACCGAGATCATGGAAATAAGAGAAATGAAGCCCGTCTTGCGACGGCGCGTCAAATGGCGCATTGCGATAAATGTCTCGAATCCCATAAGCTCCTTTCACCTTCCGTACACACCGGGTGTGGCGCGCCACACCCGGTGTGTCCAGGGTTCATTCGATAGCTTCAGTTTTCTTTTCAGGTTTCAGCTGAGGAAATAAGATCACGTCACGGATCGAAGCCTGATTCGTCAAAAGCATCACGAGCCGGTCGATCCCGATACCGAGTCCCCCGGCCGGCGGCATTCCGTACTCTAGTGCCATCAGGAAGTCTTCATCGACCTCTTTCGCCTCTCCGATAAGCTCTTTTTGCTCCATCAAGCGCTGGCGCTGGATCACAGGATCATTCAATTCCGAAAAAGCGTTCGCGATCTCCATCTTCGCCACGAAAAGCTCGAAGCGATAAACCAGCTCCGGGTCATCCACCTTGGCCTTGGCCAAAGGCGTCATCACCGTCGGATAATCGATCACGAACACGGGATCCCAGAAATCTTTTTCGACCTTCTCGCCGAAGATCTCGTTTAGGATATCGATATCTTCCATATCTTTGTCAAAATCAATATGCAGCTGCTTGGCAGCCTCCCGGATATTCGCCTTGCGGAAATCAATACCGGTCGCTTCCTGCAAGGCGCCGTAAAAAGAAATGCGTTTCCAGGGCCGCTTAAAGTTAAGCATCCTCTCCCCATAAGGGATCTCGTCTTTCCCGTAAAGCATGATGACGAGGTGATGCGTCATTTCTTCCGTGATATTCATCATGTCCTCGTAATCCGCGTAGGCCTGATAAAGCTCCATCATCGTAAATTCCGGATTATGGCGAACCGAGATCCCTTCGTTGCGGAAATTGCGGTTGATCTCATAGACTTTTTCAAAGCCGCCCACGAGAAGCCTCTTGAGATACAGTTCCGGCGCCACGCGAAGAAAGAGATCGGTGTGAAGCGTGTGGTGATGCGTCACAAAAGGCTTCGCCCGCGCCCCACCGGCCAGAGGCTGCATCATCGGCGTTTCCACTTCCATGAATTCTCGCTGATCGAGAAAGGAGCGAATCTCGCGAATAATGCGGCTTCGCGCTTTAAAAGTCGCCCGAACCTCATCGTTGGAGATCAAGTCCACATAGCGATGGCGGTAGCGGGTCTCCACATCCTTAAGCCCATGCCATTTTTCCGGCAGCGTGCGAACGATCTTGGAAAGTATCTCGTACTTTTCCACTTTGATCGTCGGCTCTCCGGTCTTGGAGTGAAAAAGCTCTCCCTCGAGACCAAGGATATCCCCCAGAGCAAGGCTCGTAAAAGTCTTATACCCCTCTTCCCCGACAATGTCCTTTTTGACATAGATCTGCATCCGAGCGCCTTCATCTTTCAAGTCCGCGAACGCGCTCTTCCCCATGTCCCGGCGCGTCATCAGCCGACCCGCCACCCGAACCTTGCGGCCTTCCTGAAAATTCGCGCGGATCTCCACGAGAGAATCCTTTGGAAGAAACCTGTGTCCGTAATCCGATGTGCCCATTTAAATTTATCCTTATTCCTTGAAGTGGAATGATTTAAGACGATTAGGTCGTGATTATATGCCAGATGTCTGGCAGGGTCAATCAACGTCAAAAAGGCACGGAAACGAAAGCTGGAAGGAAAGGACCGTCATCGAAGCGATTGTGAAACGCAGACTATTTCTTGAGGTTGTATTCAACGTACATGGACAACACTTCCTGAAACTTCACAGGCGCCGGAATGCCGAAATAACGACCGATGATCGCGTGACTCATCTCGTGACCGATAATGCCGGCCTGAAAAGCTTCCGCTGAAACATAGATCGAATTGAGATCATACACATAAAAGGATCGCCGCCCCCCGAGACTCGTTCCAAAAAGGCGATTATATGCCGCCTCCAAATCAGCGACAGTAGCACAAATTTTAATATCCATTTTCATGCTGTAAATATGCATATCCAGAATATTGGAGACTTGGAGAAAGAGCGCGTCCAGCATCCGGGCGAGCATATCCGCGTCGGAATCTTGGGACTTTCCCCGCCGCCCCGCAAGGATCTCCGTTGAGGGCCGGATGTTAAGCTGCTGAGCGAGACTTGCGGCATCAAATTCTGAAGCGCCATACACGCTGACATATTTGCCTTCGATCTTCTTTTGAAAACCCAACCCGTCATCCGCGGCAAACGCGCGGGAGGCGGTCAAGATCAAAACCACGCCGAGGAGGTAGCTGAGTAAAAGTCTTATTTTCGACATTGTTAGAATTTAAAACTGTGCAATGCCCTATCGACTTCGCTGACCGATCTTTTGATTTCAGTCAGATCCTTCGTCTCCAGAACACCCTTCAGTTCTTTAAGCTTGAGGTCCGTGTGGCTGAGTTTCTTCCGAACCTGATCGATCATTCCGTCAAGCGCCCCCGCCACATCCTTCAACGAATCTTTGGGACGCACCTTGCAGCCCATCGAGAAGTCCCCCTCCCCGAGCGCGTTCAGGATCTTCTTGAAACGATAGCTGGGCCCGGCGATCCCGTGGGAAACAAAAAGCGTGATCGCGATAGTCGCGAGACCCACGACCACGGTTGAAACGATCAGGGTTTGCAAGAGCAGCGGATAAATAAAATCGGCGGTTGTCTGAACGACCACGCGCAGATTCACGAAAGAGACGGTCGTCTCCTTACCCGCCAGGACGTAGATCAGAGCCATAAAGAAAGTGCCCGTGACCACCACCAGGAGACAGAACCTCAGGATAAAATCCGTCTGAAATTTCTTATCGATAAAAAAGTTCTTCCGTTGTTCCATGTTAGCGGCTCCTCTCTTGGGCTGCGGGGTTGGCCGGAACACTACGCTGCAAGGTGATCGTCGCATTTTTCCGGAGATCGCTCATCCAATCGCTCATGCTCTTTGCCTCCTCAACTCTCCGGGCCGCCCAGTCGGTCGTGTTGATCTGTGAATCGATCTCCCTTGTTTTCCGGTCCAAAGCGACTTTGAGAAGCGACTGTTCCCAGAATTTTTCGATGGATTTCAGAAAAACTTTTCCCTTATCCAGGCCTTGGGCCTGAGCGTATTGGAGTATCAGCTTGCGGTCGATAAGAGCATTCAGGAAATTCTCGCGGGATTCCGGCGTATCGCTGTCGCCATAAGTCGACGCCCTGAACTCACTCTCAAACTCGTCGCGTGAGACGCTGTAACTATTGATCGTCACAACGGCATCTTTGTCCGCAAAAGCGCCAGGTTTCTGACCGCAACCACTCGCGAACAGCAAAATTGCCAACCCTAAAGATGCGAATCTTCTACCTTTCATAGGAACCTCCTGAATGTCAGAAATGATCGCTCTGAATATAAAACCGTACGGGAATTATGGCGCACTGAGAGTAGCATTACACAAAAATATTAGCAGAGCAAGCAATTCGCTCAGGGAGGAACTAAGAGACGCCGGGGGTACGCCGTCTTTCATCAAGCCCGCCAGGCATGAGACCTTCATGTCCCATCAGACCGATCACGCCATTGAGGAACTGCAGATCCCCCGCGCTAAGCGTCATCGCATCAAAGGCGGCCATATCGTAAGGGGTCGGCGGCTGATAGAAATACACATACGCAGGGCCGATCGGAGGCGTAAACGTATTCACCTGGTAATTTGCCATATCGGTTTGGTCGGGAAGCGGAGCACGCGGAGACTCGAGCAGGGACATCTGC
>Ga0114951_10000136_pt1 | contig 104107 bp, 85 predicted proteins | sample AM7aDNAmetaG_FD_88677 | JGI IMG/M metagenome (GOLD analysis project Ga0114951, IMG submission 88677) | Freshwater microbial communities from Finland to study Microbial Dark Matter (Phase II) - AM7a DNA metaG | ecosystem: Environmental > Aquatic > Freshwater > Lake | place: Finland: Lake Alinen...
CACATTGAGCTTCGAGCTCGTTATCAAATATAAAGGTAAGGCTGTGGGGGCGTTCCGGCAAAAGCCGGAACGCTGATTTTTATGCGGTGTGTGTATGAACCGCAGTTTTTATGTAAGTTTGTGCCTCTATTCAGGAAAACTATTCAGCCCATGGAAGATCAGAACTCTTCATCCCGTAAATACAAAATCTATTTATCCGTTGCAGCCCTCCTCTTGCTGGTGCTTCTCTTCTGGCTTTTCATCCAGCGGTCTCAACTGATGAAACTGGTCAAAGAGAAAGAGGCTGAAAAAGTAGAGCTTCAGCACAACCTTGATTCGTTAATGACGGAACACAACAACATCAAAGTATCCTACGGCGCACTCTCCGATTCATTGAAAGCCAAAGACAGCATCATTCAGAAAAACGCACTGGAAATAAAGAAGTTGCTCGATACTGAATGGGAGTACAACAAGATCCGCAAGAAATTATCCATGTTACAGAAGGTTGCCCAGGGATATGTTCACCAGATGGATTCATTGTATACCGTGAACCGGGAACTGACCGCCGAAAATGACCGGATCCGGCAGGTGGTGAAAACCGAGCAAAACCGGAATCAAAACCTCATGAAAGACAAAGAGGAACTGAAGGAAAAGATGGACCAGGCTGCTTTTATCAAAGCATACGACGTTACAGCCACCCCTTTTAAATTGAAGTCGGGAGGAAGCAAGGAACAGGCAACCGACAAAGCCACCCGCACCGACCGGATCAAGGTTTGCTTTACCCTCGGTGAAAACCCCCTGGTGTCCTCAGGTAAAAAGAACATCTTTATCCGCCTTGTCCGCCCGGATAATGTCGTGGTGATCAAAAGCAAATACGATACTTTTGTTTTCAATGGGCAAACGACTCCTTTTTCGCTTCGTGAAGAGGTGGATTATTCCGGAAAAGCCGTGAGGGTTTGCGTGGACTGGACAAAGAAAGACAGCGATAAACCTGCAATGAAAGGAAAGTACATGGTCACGGTATTTGCCGATGACAAGGAAATAGGAACCGGTTCATTTGACTTGAAATAATTCCACCAACATGAGAATTGGCATATTAACAGCCGGAGGCGATTGCCCCGGGATCAATGCAGCCATCAGGGGCGTAGGAAAAACCGCCATTCTCGAATATAACATGGAGGTAATCGGCATCTCTTCAGGGTTCCTGGGCCTCATCAACGAAGAATATGTCAACCTGGATGAAGGAGTCCTATCCGGCATCCTTACGCTGGGAGGCACCATACTTGGGACATCCAGGGAAAACCCATTCAAGAAAAGCAGTGCTTTCAATGCCATTGATAAGCCAAAACTCATTAAAAAACATTACCATGAACTGGGTTTGGATGCATTGGTCTGCATCGGGGGCAACGGTACACAACGCACTGCTGCCCTGCTTTCGGAGGTCGGTCTGAATGTGATCGGCATCCCGAAAACCATAGACAATGATGTGTGGGGAACCGATATTACCTTTGGTTTTGATTCAGCACTGTGGATTGCCACCGAAGCCATCGACCGGCTGCATACCACGGCAAACAGCCACAAACGCATCATGGTGATCGAGGTGATGGGACATCATGCGGGATGGCTTGCACTGTACTCGGGCATGGCCAGCGGTGGGGATGTGATCCTGCTCCCCGAAATTGATTTCGACATCAACATGGTAGCCAGGTGCCTTAAAAAAAGAGCCATCAATAAAAAGCCATACTCCATTGTGGTGGTTGCAGAAGGAATTCCTACTCCAAAAGGTGAATCAGCTGCCCGTTATGTTGCCAACAGCATCAAGGAACTCACCGGTCTCGAAACCAGGGAAACCATTCTTGGATACATTCAGCGCGGTGGAAGTCCTTCGCCCATGGACCGTGTGTTAGCAACCCGTTACGGAGCCTATGCCGTGGAATTGATTGCCCAGAAAAGATTCGGCCAGATGGTTTCTCTCAAAGGCGACACGGTCACCTCGGTTTCTCTTGCAGAAGTCGGGGGAAAGTTGAGACTGGTACCCGAAGACCATCCGCTGATTGAAAAAGCGCGCCGTATGGATGTATGTTTCGGGAAAGAGCCCCGTTAATCAGAAAATTTAATGTCTTTGATATTGAGCTGCAGGTTCACAGCTCCATTCCATTCATTTTCTTCAAGATGGTAACAGATATTGAAAGGTATCTGCTTTTCGATCAGACCAAACCGTTCGCCCTGTTGAAAAGCAATGGCTGAAAACGGACCTCCTGCAATATCCGGATGAACTACCGAGAGTTTCAGATGGTTTTTCCCCACGATTCTCGATCCGCCTGCATCCATTACTCCTTTTGTCATAAACATCGGGGCCATATTCCCCGGTCCAAACGGGGCAAATTGCTTAAGGACGCCATAAAAACGGGAATTGATGCTATTCAGGGGAAGTTCTGAATCCACTTCAAGAACAGGAACCAGTTCAATCCCCTGCAATCGGTCCCTGACTGCACTTTCAAAACGTGAGCAGAAAATTTCCAGATTTTCAGGTTTGAGGGAAAGCCCTGCAGCAAACTTATGCCCGCCGAAATGTTCGAGCAGGTCACTACAGGAATCCACCGCTTCATAAATGTCGAAATCCCTTACACTGCGGGCCGAACCGGTGATCAGTCCGTTTGAAAGGGTAAGAACGATCGTAGGCCGGTAGTAAGATTCGGTGAGGCGGGATGCCACAATCCCAATCACTCCCTTGTGCCAGTCGGGATGGTAAATCACGGTTGATTTTGCCGTTCTCAGCCGTTCATCCGCTCCAATCATGCCAATGGCTTGCTGTGTTGCAAATGAATCAAGCGTTTTTCTCTCCGTATTGTGCGCGTTGATTTGTTCCGCGACATGTTTTGCACTTTCGAGATCTTTGGTTATCAGCAGTCGCACCGAATTTTTTCCGCTTTCGATCCTGCCCGCTGCATTGATGCGCGGACCAATCATAAAAACAAGGTCGGTGATGGTCAGTTCACGGGTGAAAACACACCCGCCCAGGCCATCATCGTTTTTCATCATTGCCGAATAACGGAGTAACGCTTCCAGCCCGGGCCTTGGCCGGGTATTGATCAGTTTTAGTCCGAAATAGGCCAGGATCCGGTTTTCACCGGTAATGTCAACAATATCAGAAGCAATGCTGATTGCAACCAGATCAAGGTACTGAACCAGGTTTTTAAAAGGAAGATTGTTCAGCTGCGAATATGCCTGGATCAGTTTAAACCCGATGCCGCAACCCGATAACTCCTTATAAGGGTACAGGCAGTCGTTCTGCTTCGGGTCAAGGACCGCAGCAGCAGCAGGGATCTCTGCACCTGGCCGGTGATGGTCACAAATAATGAAGTCAACCCCTTTGGATGAAGCATAAGCAACTTTTTCAACAGCTTTGATCCCGCAATCGAGTGCAATGATCAATTTTACATTGGTTTCAGCCGCAAAATCAATACCCTTTATTGAAATACCATACCCTTCACTGTATCGGTCGGGAATGTAAAAATCAATCGCAGAATGAAAACTTTGAAGAAAAGTATAAACCAGCGCAACGGCAGAGGTTCCGTCAACATCATAATCACCGTAAACCAATATATTTTCCTTAAGGTCAATCGCCCTGCTGATCCTTTCAATGGCTTTGTCCATATCCTTCATCAGGAAAGGATCAAAAAGATCGTCCAGCGTAGGTCTGAAAAAGGTTTTCGATTCATCAAGTGTTGTTATCCCCCGCTGAACCAAAAGGTTGGCAAGGTACTGGTCGATACCCAAACCCTTTGATACTTCCTTTATTTTTTCGGGATCACCCGGTGGTTTTAGCACCCAACACTTCTCCATCATACTATTATTAGTGCTAAATTACGATTTTTTCCGAACCGGCAACAACTCTTGAAATAAAATGTCTTTCAAATACAGGGGGGCATTGGTACGAGGTAACCAATATCGACACGTCCCCTCGTCCATTTGTTCGCTCGTCTGCTAGAATTCAGCATTCTTCGGTGTCCTCGGAAAGGGGATCACATCACGGATATTCGACATCCCGGTGACAAACAGGATGAGCCGTTCAAAACCCAATCCGAACCCGGCGTGAGGTGCCGTTCCGAATTTGCGGGTATCGAGATACCACCATACATCCTTCTCCGGAATATTCATTTCATGAATCCGTCCCAGCAAGGCATCCAGGTTCTCTTCGCGCTGGCTTCCGCCAATAATCTCTCCGATTTTTGGAAAAAGAACATCCATGGCCCGGACTGTCTTGCCGTCCTCGTTCATTTTCATGTAAAATGCCTTGATATCTTTCGGATAACCTGTAAGGATCACCGGTTTGCCAAAATGTTTTTCCACCAGATACCGTTCATGCTCAGCCTGAAGGTCTGTTCCCCAGTCAACCGGGTATTCCCATGTTTGTCCCGAAGCCTTGAGAATTTCGATGGCTTCGGTATAGGTAAGCCGTTCGAATGTTCCGCCAACAACCTGTTTAAGCCTGTCGATCAACTCGTTATCCTGCATTTCATTGACCTTATTGAGAAACTCAAGATCATCATGACAATGATCGAGGGCGTACTGCATAAGGTATTTCAGGAAATCCTCCGCCAGGTCCATGTCGTCAACGATATCATAAAAGGCCATCTCGGGTTCGATCATCCAGAACTCTGCTAAATGCCGCGGGGTATTTGAGTTTTCAGCCCTGAAGGTGGGGCCGAATGTATACACAAGCGAAAGCGCCATTGCCCCGAGTTCAGCCTCAAGCTGGCCGCTCACCGTGAGGTTTGTTTCCTTGCCGAAGAAGTCCTGTGCGTAATCCACATGCCCGTCAGGCAATAGCGGCGGATTTTTATCATCCAGGGTTGTCACGCGAAACATGGCTCCAGCACCTTCGGCATCGGAACCGGTGATGATAGGGGTGTGAATGTAGTAAAATCCGTGGTCGTTGAAATATTTATGAATGGCAAAGGACATGGCATGGCGGATGCGCAGTACGGCGCCAAAAGTATTTGTACGGGGCCGCAGATGGGCGATCCCGCGCAGGAATTCCCAGCCATGTTCCTTTGTCTGTAAAGGATAAGTCTCCTGGTCGGCGGTTCCGTATATTTCAATATGCCTGGCCTGGATCTCAACGCTTTGTCCCTGCCCTTTCGACTCCACCAGGATTCCTTTTACAGCGATGCAACTTCCGTTGGTGACTGATTTCAAAAGGTTTTCATCGAAATTTGCAACTTCTGCGACGACCTGCAGGTGGTGAATGACCGAACCATCATTCAGGGCGATGAAATTGACATATTTACTGCCACGTTTTGCCCTGACCCATCCTTTTACGATGACTTCACTGCCAAAGTCCTTCGATTTCAATAAATCGACGATTTTATTTCTTCTTGTATGTTCCATTGATTTTTTTCTTGAAGGTGCAAATTTACTGAAATGCGGCGAATTTCTTACCATGTAAAAAATCAATTGCCTTCGGGTTGGTTTGTTATTTGAGCACGGGCTATGTCTTTTATAAACTGTTGTTAGCGACTTTGACTTACTTTTCACCGCAAAGACGCAAAGAGGCTAATAATTGTTGACATAACGGCGAATTCTTTCCTTAAAAAGTTCTTTATGAACCCGGTAACCAGCATCAACGATCTGGTATGCAAAGCTTTCAATTCGATGTTTTCCCATTGATTAAAATACTCAAGTTTCGGGGTTGAAAAAGCAATATCCAGTCTGTCTGATCAAACACTGCCTGTCGAAATTTTCTTAAGCCCTGCAAGGGCGCAATCTGTCAATACCGGGTGAAGCCCTGTGTATAAAGTATATGAAAAACCATCAAGCCCTGAAAGGGCGGAATAACGAATCCCAAACGTATCGTTCATCATATTCGACCTTATACTTTTTAAGAAAAGCTCTGTATTCTTGCTTAAAAGTTTTTTAACGATTGATCTTTTGTCTTCATCCACTTTGAGGAATGAGATTTCAACGCTTCTAAAAGTTTCGTGAGGGCAATTTTTTTTGAAAGCATACAAAGGATATGCACATGGTCGTAATAACCACCAATTTTTACAACTTGTGATTCCAGATTATTACAGATCCCGCCTAAATAACCATAAAGTTCTGAATTGTATGGCGGATGAATAATTGGAACAAGCAGTTTGGTGCTGAATACTATATGCAGGTAGTTTTTTACAAGTGACTGTCCCATATTTTATTGATTACGCCCTTTCAGGGCTTTTAACCAGGTTCTTGTTTCTCTTCGATGGGCTATACCCGTCGTTAATGTATTATGCCCCGTTCGGGGCTATTTAAACCCTTGGAGGGTCATGGACCCTCCAAGGGTCGGGTTAAAATTTCGCGCTTACAGCGCTTGCGGTTACCGTAGAACTGACATTGTACAAAGATTACGCGCCTATGGCGCTGTCCGGTCAATAATCAAAAATATTACCATCCAGATTCAAATTTGTTCCCTGCCTTATAAATATCACGGGTGTGATTGTGATCAATCAGAAAGATTAAGTAATTATATGCTTAATCGGTTTTTACAGGAAAAGGTAATACAAGAAAATCATTTATTTTTGTGCCTTTGCGTCTTTGCGGTTAATGGCATTTTTATTTCCGGGGAAAAAATTACGAAGATTCCACATCAATTAGTTTCTGTAACTTCTTTTCATTTCTGTCGTCTAAAAAGCCTATTTTTCATCTATGAACAACCATCGCAACGAAAATATGCCCCCATGGGCCCAACGGGTTGATTCTTATGGCCCCAGGCATTGGCATAAGGAAAAGCCGGTTAAATCAAAGAATGGCGAATACATCGGGGCCATCATCTTAAACCTGGTTTTCCTGTGGATTGTCAACCACATTCCGGAATGGCACATCGGGTTTATCAAAGATAACTTCATGGTGGTGCTGTGGATCCTGAATGTGAACATTTCAGTTCAAATCGGGGGGAATGCACTGATGCTTCTCTCGGACCTGAAATTCATCCGCTACCTTTCATTGATCATCATGGAATCCGCCAGCTTTATTACCCAGATGGTACTGTTTTATATCTATCCCTTTGATTTTACGAACTTTCACGGACTGTTCTGGCTGGACTGGTTCCTTCCCATTGCCCTCATCATCGGCATGGTGGTTTCGGCACTCAAAGTAATATCGAATCTCTGGAAATTGATTTTTTGGCGAGGTTGAAATTCCTACCTTTGCCCCCAATGACTTCAACACTGAACATTGCTCCTTTGGAAGAATGGCTGGCGGTTTCTGAAAAGCCCCTGGTCATTGCAGGCCCATGCAGCGCCGAAACAGAGAAACAGGTCATGGAAACAGCCTTTGGAGTGGCAGCCATTCCCCAGGTCAAGATTTTTCGTGCCGGAATATGGAAGCCGCGGACCAGGCCGGGTGACTTTGAAGGCGTTGGCACACCGGGCCTCAAATGGTTGCAAAAAGCCAGGGAACAAACAGGGTTGCTGTTAACCGTGGAAGTCGCCAACCCAATGCATGTTCGGGAGGCAATTGATCACGGTATCGACCTGCTTTGGATCGGAGCCCGCACTGTTGTGAACCCTTTTTCGGTGCAGGAAATTGCAGAGGCCATGGCCGGACATGACATTCCCGTGATGGTTAAAAATCCGCTGAACCCCGATCTTAAATCCTGGCTTGGCGCCATTGAACGACTGAATTCCATGGGTTTGAATAAGATTATCGCCGTACATCGCGGGTTCTCGTTCTTTAACCGGTCGCCCTACCGCAATGCGCCCATGTGGGAAATCCCCCTTGAACTCAAAAGGTTATACCCCAACCTGCCCATTCTTGTCGACCCCAGTCACATCTGCGGAAACCGGGAACTGATCCCTGGCACGATCCAGAAAGCACTGGACCTGGAAATGTGCGGGTTGATGGTTGAAACACATATAAACCCCGGTGATGCTCTTACGGATAAAAACCAGCAGGTCACCCCTGCTCAGTTGCAGGATATTCTTTCAAAATTAATCGTGAAGCGTGATTCCGGCAACATGCAATTTTCCTTGAAACTGGAAGAACTGCAATCCGAAATCGACAAACTGGATGAGGAATTGCTGGACATCCTTGAGAGACGAAAAAAGGTGGAAGAGGAAATCAAATCGATGAAATAAACCAGGAAGAATCCTGACCGTGGGTTACATCCATTTTTTCATTTTGAAATAAACGAACATCACGACAGCGATGCCAAACATCACTCCTGCTACAATAATGAAGGAATGGGCATGATCCTGTATTGGCAGCTTGATGTTCATTCCGTAGAGGCTGGCAATAAAAGTCAAAGGCAGCAATACCGAAGATACAAGGGTTAAAATTTTCATTACCTCGTTGGTTTTGTTTACCTGAAGCGAATCAAAGGTCATTGAATAGCCTTTGATCAATTCACCGTCGTCTTCAACCATATCCCAGATTTTCTGGTAGTAGTCCATGATGTTTCCCCAATAATCTTCCATGTTCTCTGCAAACCCTTTAATTGCACCGCTTTGCAACTTGTTGAATAAGACCATTTGCGGCTTGAACATGGTATTGAGCAGGATGACATTTTTCCGGGTCATGGAGATCTTCTCGATCGTCGACTCGGCCTTTCTCGAAAAAAGGGATTTTCCACAATCATCAACATCTTTATCCACACGCTCAACAAGGCGCTGTGTATCCTTCATCAGGTGGTCAAGGATTTCGTATAACAAGGCATCGCTGCTGCCAACCTCCATCCTTCCCGAAACGGGCGATTTCAACTTCTCGCGGTTAAACAGGTCCTTCAGCATCCATTGCGATTTACCGATACTGATCAGGTAATCTTTCCCCCAGAAGAACTTTATTTCCCTGATTTCAACAAACTGTTCGGTAACACCGAAATCGGGGAAATGAAGAATGATAAAATGGTAATCGTCGTAAATATCAATTTTAGGCCGTAAATTCACCTCCGTGCGGCAGTCCTCCAGGTCAAGGGGATGAAAATGATACCGTTGCTGCAAAGCCTGAAGATCATCTTCGGTAGGGCGAACAATATGCGACCACCTCAGGGTTCCGAATTTGATGGTTTCAATCACAGCAGGTTACGATTAGGAATGGATGATCACAAGCTTTTTCACTTCCGTCGATCCAAAGGTACCAATTATCCTGTAAAAATAAAGTCCGGGGTCAAGATCATTGACATCAATGATGATAAAATTCTGATTAATTGGAACCGGGTAGGTCCCTGCAATAAATCCCCGTGAATCCATCAGTATGAGCGATCCCCGGGAAATATCCGAACCGGGCATGCACCGTGCATCAAGCGCATACCGGATGGTAACGGAGGCGGAGGCAGGATTCGGGAATGGATCGGAAAGTTTCGGTTGCATGGAAAAGTGCGGGTCTGTTCCGACCTGTGTCATATCGACAACCGTCACCGTAACATCGTCAAAATAAAATCCGTCAAACGTAGTACCCATATCACTCTTCAAAAGAAATTGCATTTTAAGGGATTTGTCGGCAAATCCGGTAGCAACAACCTGTTCCTCCACCCAACCGGGCTGGAAGCCATCATAAAGCGGTTGACCCGGGTCTTCCATGTAAAATCCGGTTTTGGTATATCTTCCTTTTTGCGGAATCCATGGACCACTGTTCCCAGACAAGTTAAATTGCACATAATCATATCCCTGTTCGGTCTGCCACTTCGACCAGTAATTGATCACCGCTACGGGAGAGCCCTGAAGATTTAATCCATTGATCGTGGTAACTGCAGCATTTGCATTATTGCCGTAATTGCCGGAACGGGAATCGGTGATTGCCCCCGGCGCAGAATGGTACTGTAATCCCGTTACATTCCATTTTGTCGAGCTCCAGTTGGACATGGTGGATGCACTATCGCGAAAAATGACCAGCGGCGGGCCGAAATATTTCATGACCGTATCCCGGTATGTAAACATCCCATTGTCAATTTCATACACGAACCGGATCGAATCGCCGGACGTGATCTCAGGCTTCAGTACATAGGCAACCGAATCGGGAAAGGCCTGCAATTGAGCCGGATTATTGAATGTTTTCGGGCCGCCTGTTGAAACAAACTGGGTCGCATCCAATGGATGCAGGGAGACGGAGTAGCTGGCCGGTTTATCCATTCCGTAACGCATAAAATCGTAATGGAAATACCCCTCTCTGCTGGAAAGGATAACCGGCGACCGGTCGTGCGCCTCTGCATAGCGTAGGGCGAAATGGGCGATCATCAGGTTGGCATACATGGTTTCCTGGGCAAGCGGGATGATCCGGTCGGGAGAAGGCCAGAAGCCATCCGTCTGGTTCCCTGTTTCAGTGGTAAAGCTGATGATCTTTGGTTTGGCAATGGTATCGCCGTATTGCCAGTCAATGACATCGCCGTTGGTATTGTATAAAATTTGCCCCGGCGTGCCGGTTAAATACCCGTTTTGTTTCGTCAGGTAACGGGCATAGGTAACCTGCAACGCACTGTCGGGCGTGAATTCGGTTTGCCAGCACCACGGAAACATGGTATAATCACTGTAGGTATGATAGCTCATGGATATACTGAAAGCTTGATCCATGCAAAAATCACGGACGATCCTGGTTTCCGGTTCCGAAAAAGGAGCGGTTCCGCGATACGTTTCATCGACTGGAAAAGGAGATGACCCGCTGTTATCCCATCCCCATTTGAAACCAAAGTTTCGGTTCAAATCAACCCCGTATTCTCCGCCCCCATTGTCACGGCGGTTTTTCCTCCACATTCCGCCTCCCTCAGGAAACATTTCATGGTTATATGCATAGCCATCCGGATTGGAAACGGGGATAAAACAGAGTTCCAGGTTATCCACCAGGTATTTGATTTCATCGCTGGTACTGTAATTTTCCAGCAGATACCACATAAAAAAAATCAATTGCTGCATGCCCATGGGTTCACGTGCATGGGTGAGCGCGTTGTACATTACCTTGGGCTTCCCGGTTGCCTGGTTTGGGGTATTGGATATCCTTACATAATATATTGGGCGATCTTCAATGGAGGTGTTGCTGCCGGCTGTCATTTTTACAGAAATGAGGTTCGGGTAATTCGCCCGCATGCTGTCAAGTTCATCCAGAACCTCTTGCAAATGCAGGTACCCACCCATTGTTCCAAGATGGAATTTCTGTGGAACGGCGTAAGTGCTTGATCCGGCATTGCTGATTGCTTCCCTGTGGCTGTTGATGTAATTTATTTTGCTAATTAGGTTCCGGTTCCGGTCAGTGATGTATTTTGAATAATCCGAATGCAACACTTCAAAATGATACCCTGCGCGCTCAAGTTTTGCAACCTCCTCCCGGGATAAAACAGTTGTCCAGGTTCCGTCTTTGCCATGGAAACCCTCCTCCACAGCCAAACCCAACCGGGCAAGTCGATCAAGATCCTGACGGCCGGCATGGATTTTAACCTCCGACCAGGTCTGCGTTTGTGCGCTGAGTTGGACGGCAATCATGAACATTGAAACAAACAAAAGGAGATTTTTCATTGAGTTGCTATTTTTTTCCATCGAAAAGTAGTGATCATGTGTGTGATGTCTGTTTTAATGGATTCGATGACCGGTGCAAGGGAATCGTTATTGGGAGCCTGGTTGAAATAGAGCGCTCCTCTTACAAATTTGGAAATACTGTCAGTCAGGTAAAACTGGTACGGTGAGGCGGCATCGGTTCCCCTGATATCGTACACCAATCCATATACATGGTTGGGGCGATCGACAAATTCGCGTTGCGTGATGGCGTTGGCCTTTGGAATGTGCTTGTTCACGAGTGCATGCGCATCATCCAGGTATCTGGGAAGATTCCCCCTGATCACTTTGTAACTAAAGTGCAGGGTCGCATTAAATCGTTTATACTGAATGTTTATCCAGAATGGTTCTGCCATTTTGCTGCTGTCGGCAGTAATTTCAGCATATTCAGGATATTCAAAGGTATACGGAAATGCCGAATCAAAGGCCCGGTAAGCATGTTCCGGCAGGTCAATGCGGAAATATCCCCTCGGTTTCGGGGTGTAATTGTCGCTGCAGGAGGAGACCAGCAGGATAAGAAGCATGGAAAGCAGTAAAATCCTCATATAAAAACAGCGAAATAACGAAATAGCGAAATAACGAAATTTCACCTTCGCTATTTCGCTATTTCACTATTCATTAAAACGGCAGATCATCCTCCGGCCCGTCGGTAATTACTCCATCAACTTTTTGTATTTCTGCTGATTGCGGCGCTCCGCTGCCCTCATCTTTTCGGGGACCGCTGCCGAGCATCTGCATGGAATCGCCAAGAATTTCGTAAATGAATTTTTTCTGACCTTCCTTGTCTTCATATTCACGTTTCCTGATCCTGCCTTCAACATAAATAGTATTGCCTTTTTTCAGGAACCGTTCGGCCACATCGGCCAGTCCCCGCCACATCACAATGTTATGCCACTCCGTATGGGTGGTTTTTTCCCCGTCTTTGCCTTTGTATGCTTCCGTGGTGGCCAGTGTGAATGTAGCCTTTTTTACACCGTTTTCGAAATTCTGAACCTCCGGATCCCGTCCCAGATTACCGATCAAAATTACCTTGTTGACTCCAGTTGCCATGATGATAAAATTTAAGTGATAGACTCCGTTAACAAAAGTACTCATTTTTCATGCTTAATCGGGTTACAGGCCAAAAGGTAATACACAAAATGGAAGTTTTTTTTATTTTTAAGAATAATTTTCTCAAATTTGCAGCAACCTGCTCACTACCAGCACCAATTTTGTTACACTATTTTACGTCGTATTTCCCTGTTTTTTAAACTATTACGAATAAATGAATAAAATTTACCGCATTATTGCCGGAATTCTCTTTCTCCTTTTATCTGTGATTGCCATTACCCTGATCCGGATAGATCCCTCGACAACTACACCAAGCCGGTCAACAGAGGCGCGCACAGCCGGAATGATGGAAGGGCTGATGCCGGGAATGATCCTTACACAGGAATTCACAGCCATCAAGGATTATATATGGGGTGTCGATCTGCTTTTTTCACATAGCGGAAGAAACAACACCAATGAGAATACCCTGCTATTGCTCGATGCAAATTATAAATCCCTTTTAAAAACAACCTTTTCCTCGACCATTGTGAAGGAAGGGACTCTTTTTCCCATCCGCTTCGACAATTCCATCTTCATCGGAAAAGGAAAGCGGGTCTATCTTTGTCTTTTTTCAAATGACGGGGCCCAGAACAATACCATTTCCCCAATTTTCAATCCATCTGATTCAATCGGCGCCCTCTATTCTTCAAAAGTCTCAGGAAATGACCTGGCTGCCTCTATCCAGAACAAAGTCAGGAAATACCACGGGAGTTTCATGTTCAGAACTTATGAAACCGATACAAGCCAGTTCTGGCTGATGAAAATTTTCCTATACCTGCTCGGAATGATCTTATCCAGCCTTATCATTTGGTTTCCATGGGTCAGGTCGACCCTGGTCCGGATCAGGATCATCCCCGAATGGGTCTTTCTCTTCATCGCCATCCCTGGTGCGGCCGTTTTCACCTTTATCACACCTCCATTGCAGGTTCCTGATGAAGGAAATCATTTTTTAAGAGCCTATGAATTATCAGAATTCAAATTTTTCAGCCAGGAAAAAACTTTTCCGGTATCCATTTTAATGCTGGACTCTGCTTTCCAGCATCTGCATTTTTTAGCCGGTCAAAAAACAACCATGGCCGACATTACCAAACACATCGGCGTGAAACTTGAACAGGAGAAAAAAGCACCTGCCTCCCCTCCTACCTATACACTGCCATACCTGCCTCAGGCGATGGGGGTTTTCATCGGGCGGATCATCGGTTCCTCCCCCCTTGCACTGATGTACCTGGGAAGATTATTCAACCTGCTGATATCTGTACTCATCATGTTTTTCGCGATCAGGATCATTCCACAGTTTAAATGGATTTTTCTGCTCCTCGCCCTGATGCCCAAAACACTGTTTCTATTCGGGTCTCTGTCCTACGACAGCCTTACCATCAGCCTTTCATTCTTCACCATCGCCGTATTTTTTTATTATGCTTTTTCCTGTGAAAGGAAAATCAACATCAAAGACCTGGCGGTGATGGCATTGCTGGCATTGCTGTTACTCTTTTGCAAACCTCCCTATTTCCTCCTTGCATTGCTCTTTTTCATTATTCCACCGAAGAAATTCGGACACCTTTATAAATATATCATGATCGCCCTCGGGGTGGTCATTCTTGGATTGGCAATCTGGAAAGGCCCTGCCGCAATCAGTTCCTTCTCCTCTACCGATACGACACAGCAAGTCGGTTCTGCCGATCCTGCCGCCTCAGCCGGGAACCATTCGGTGATCAGACCGGAAGACCAGATCAAGCTGATCAAAAATGATATCCCGGCCTATCTGAAACTGATCGCAAAAAGTGGTTTCGACTATTACCGGTCGTACATTCTCAAGAGCTTTGTCGGTGTACTCGGATGGATCGATGTGGAACTTCCCGACCTGCTTACCTATTCCTACCTGGTCCTGATTTTATTGTCTGCACTGGTGCTTTCCGGCGAAAATGTCTCCCTGGGGATGATGAAAAAACTCCTTTTATTCCTGCTGCTGGTGGGCACCTTTGTCATTGTTGAAACTGCCATGTACGTTTACGCTACCCGGCCTGGCAGAGACCGCGTATTCGGTGTCCAGGGCCGTTACTTTATCCCCATGGCACCGCTCTTTTTCATGCTGTTCTACAACAGGTACTTCAATCCGTTACTCAACCTGCTTTTCAGCCCCCGGCGAAAAGAATACCACAAGGCAAAAGCCAAGATCAAACCGGTTATTTATAAGGAAATCCTGGAGAAAGAACAGTTTTTCGACAAGTCAATTTACATTTTCATAACCTGCTTCTGCGTGTTTACGCTTCTTTATGCAATTTATGTTACATTGATAAGATACTATAATATCTGAACCCAATTACAAGCAAATGTATCCTGAATTTCAGCTGACGGTCATTGTTCCTGCATTCAATGAGGTTGACAACCTCGAAATTTTCCTGACCCCCCTGATAGACCACTGCAGGGAAAACAATTGGCGGATTATCCTTGTCAATGATGGTTCAACCGATAACACCAGGGAGTACCTGAAGAACTTTGAAAATGAGCCTGTTCTGTCGGTCTTCCATCATAAACTGAACAAAGGATACGGAGCGGCCATTAAATCAGGCATCAGGGCATGCGAAACCGAATTTCTCATTACATTTGATGCCGATGGACAGCATTACCTCGAGGATATTGACAAATTGCGAAACTTCCTGATTGAAAATGACGCCGACATGGTAGTCGGTTCCCGCAAAGGGCTCAAATCCTCATCTCATTTCAGGGGGATCGGGAAAAGCATCATCCGGCTGATCGCCAGCATCATGATGACCGTCCCGGTGCACGATATCAACTCGGGGATGAAGATTTACCGCACCGAACTGGCAAAAAAATATCTTTATCTCACCACCGACACCATGTCGTTCAGCGATGTGATCACCCTGGTCTTCATCAACAACCGGCATCTCGTCCTTGAAGAGCCCATCCGTATTAAAGAGAGAACCAGTGGTAAAAGCACGATCGGTTTTCAAACAGCCTTTCAAACGGTAATGGAAATCCTGCATATCGTGATCCTTTTCAATCCCATGAAGATTTTTCTACCGTTATCAATCCTTTGTTTTGTCCTTACCGGCTTCTGGGGCATCCCGCTGCTTTTTGAGGGGAGAGGGCTTAGCGTCGCAAGCCTCCTGGGGCTGATCCTGGGAATCCTGCTGTTTCTCCTCGGATTGATCGCCGAGCAACTTTCTCTGATCCGGAGAAATCAAAACGCATGAAGGAGTTTTATAACCGAACTGCTCCCAGCCGGGAAAAATGGAAAAGAAGGAACCGGTTTTATCATCAGTCACTGCAGCGCTATTTTTCCTTTGTCATTGCCCCAAACAGCAGGGTCCTGGAAATAGGTTGTGGCCTGGGCGACCTGTTGAATGCCATGAAACCTCAGCCGGGAGTGGGAGTTGATTTTTCGGAGGCCATCATCGCGCGGGCCAGGGAAAAATACCCGGATCTGGTATTTCATGTGATGGATGCCGAAGAAATGACCCTTGCCGGAACATTCGATTACATCATTTTATCCGACCTTGCCGGTTGCCTGATGGATGTCCAGAAAGCCCTCAGGAACATCCGGCAATTGTGCCACCCTCATACCCGGCTGGTAATCTCCAACTATAATTTCCTTTGGGAACCGGTGATGCGGCTTGGGGAAACCCTGCATGTAAAACTTCCTCAGCCTAAACAAAACTGGCTATCCACGGCCGACCTCGATACATTGATGAATCTGGAAGGCTTTCAGACGGTTACGGTTCAGAAAAAACTGCTCTTCCCGAAATATATTCCCGGATTAAACTTCCTGTTTAACCGGGTTTTCGCCAACCTGCCGCTCGTAAATCGCCTCAACCTGGTCAACCTCATCGTTGCCCGGCCTCTCCCGGTAGCCGATACGGATTATTCCGTATCTATTGTCATTCCAGCACGGAACGAGCGGGGGAACATTGAAAATGCCATAAAAAGAACTCCTTCATTCGGACTTTCACAGGAATTCATTTTCGTGGAAGGGTTTTCTGCCGACAACACCTTTGATGAGATGCTCCGTGTGAAAGATGCTTATCCTGGTAAAAACATCAAAGTGATCAGGCAAACCGGGACAGGCAAAGGCAATGCGGTGAGGGAGGGTTTTGAAATTGCTTCCGGGGAGGTACTGATGATCCTCGATGCAGACCTGACCATGCCTCCTGAAGAGCTGGTGAAATTTTACCGTGCATTGAAAGAAAACAAGGGGGAATTCATTAACGGCTGCAGGCTTGTTTATCCCATGGAAAAAGAGTCGATGCGTTTCCTGAACCTTGTTGCCAATAAGATCTTCAGCCTGTTTTTCACCTACCTGCTCGGACAGCGGTTGAAAGACACCCTTTGCGGAACAAAGGTGTTGTTTAAACATGATTACCTTTCTATTCAGAAGAACCGCCATTATTTCGGGGATTTCGACCCGTTCGGTGATTTTGATTTATTGTTCGGTGCCGCCAGATTGAACCTGAAAATCGTGGAAATCATCATCCGTTATAAGGAAAGAGAATATGGATCCACCCAGATAAGCCGCTTCAAACACGGGTGGTTGCTGATTAAAATGACGTTGTTCGCCGCCCGGAAAATAAAATTTGTGTAAACAGGTATAAGGAAGAGTGTGTGAAGTTCAATTCCGATAATCCAATGAGGAACAATTATTGCAGTCAGCTTTCGTCCTTCATAATACCCCACCCCCGACCCCTCCCCAAAAAGGGAGGGGGGCCGGGGGGATGGGGCCAGATCTGTCAAGTGATGATCGTGGCCATCCTTCGGGAAAATTTGGCGGTTTCTAATTATGCTTCTGTCTGAACAGCGACTGCACTGCTTCAAGAACTCTATAGATGAACACAGTACGCATGATTTTTACCCGGTGTATGAAAAGCCGCCATTTATCCTGATCATATTTCGTGTGAATCAGGTATTGCTCTTCAAACTGTTTCTTATAATTCCTGGAACTGATGGATTGACGGTGTACCCTGAAACAAGCAAGGTCATCATTTAAATAACCGGGTTCGCCAAGCTTTGCAAGCCTGAGCCACAAGTCATAATCCATGGCTGTCGGCAACTCCGGATCGATCGGCCCGGTGGCTTCCAAAGCCTCGCACCGCATGAATACGGCAGGCTGCGAAATGAAGTTTTCAACCAGCAACCGTTCAAAACTGAATTTCCTGGACAAGCTGTTTTTATAAGTGGTGACCCATTTCCTGATTTCATGATCATGCTCATCGATGATACGACAATTTCCATAAAGCCATAGACAATCCGGATGGTTGTCAAAGTAATTTTTAACTTTCTGAAGTGCCCCCGGTAAATAAGTATCATCGGAGTTAAGCCATCCGATAATCTCACCTTTCGAAATGGCGAACCCTTTATTCAACGCCTCCTGCATCCCCTGGTCAGGTTCTGAAATATACCTGATGCTATCGGCGTGTTTATGAAGAATATCCAGGGTGACATCTGTGGAACCCCCGTCGATCACAATATGTTCCACCGGGAAATCCGTCTCCTGGTTCAATACGCTGAGCAGGGTCCGCTCAATGAATCCGGCCTGGTTAAACGAAGGGGTAACAATGGATATTTTCACTGAAGTCATTTTATTTTTATTGGAAATGATGATTTTACCAATGAATACACCTCGAGTCGGCCAAGAATCGAAGGTCTGAACGGATTCCGATATGTTGTTATAATCGCCTTATCATTTGTATATACCAGGGAATCGATCCGGTAATCCTTTAAGTGGGTTGCCTTTGCGCAATTGATACAAAACAGGTAGACCTTTTTATCAGGGGCGGGATGATCCATGGAAAGATACACCGGCCGCGGGGCAAAGTTGATATCCAATCTCACCTGGTCTTCTCCCATGAAAACAAATACCGCATCCCTGGGCAAGAGTTTATCCAGGAGAAGATAATCTTTCGTGAAAGCAATCTTCTGGTGATAAAATTCCATTTTATCCTGGAATCCGAGCGCAACCGGGAAGAACTGGGATGAATAGAATATTTGCAGCCCAAGCCATGGTACGAGGCAGGCAACAGAACCTGCAACAACCAGTTTCCTGAACCTTTCAGGCAGTTTCCAGCCCGAACGCTCTTCATGGATCATCCAGGTGATCAATACCCCATGGAGTAACCCTCCATAATACCTCGGATCAAAGATAACAATGAAAACCAGGATGAAGGTCTGCATGACCAGCAATAATAATCCCGCCAGCCGCAATGAGGAAGGAACATTCCTGTCTGCAAAAAAAAGAATCACCCCAATCCAGAATATTGCCGGGAAGTAGATCAGCAGCGATTCAAGGATGATTTGCGGCGATGGAAGGTTCACCTGCCTGTTCACATGCTGTATGTTCCTGATTATTTCCAGGTCATACACAGAATGTGTGTTCAGAAAACCCGCAAACAACGGGCCGTATGGTGAACCGGATTGCCGGAAAGTCCAGGTCAGAATGGGTAAATACAGGATTATCCATGGAACAATGGTATAAAAGATCACCATCAGCCACTTCCGTTTGCTGAAAGCTCCGCTGCGACCGACGTAAAACAGCATCAGTAAAATGGTGGCCAGCCCCAGCGGCAGCAGGGTGACTTTTGAAGAAACAGACCCCAATACCAGGAGAGAAATGATCAAGGCAAAGTTGTTCATCCCTGTTTTTGCGATCAACTCCTTATGCGAAAGCAAAGCCACCAGGGCAATAGCCGTCGCGAGATCACCCATTGAATAACTTCCGCCCGTAACATTCCAGATAACAGGATAAATCCCCGTGACCAGGCATGCAAGTATTACAAACGACCATCCGCTTAACTCAGCCTGTACAATTGCAACACGCCATCCGAACCAAACCAGCAGCGTGATCAGGCCCCAGCTAACGATATTCCCGGCATCCGGAAAACCCATTGCATGCAACGGGGTGAGCGACATCTGGTAAAGCATGTGCGGAAAAATGGCACCCTCCCAGGGTAAAAGGTAGAAACGCAGGGCACCATCATTCACAATCCGCGAAGGCAATGTCATGTATTCGTATAACTCGTCTATTTTTGAAGATGGGGCCACCGCGGCAAAGAGGTTGGTGATCAGGGCAATCAATAACAGTCCAAAAGGAATAATGGCCCAACCCTTTGGTATTGGAACAATGATTTTTTTCATCCACACCTCATCCCGGATGAAAATGAAACATCCGGTCAGGACCATGACCAGCCAAAAGCCGATCAGAACAGGCTTCGTCGCCATTCCTCCCATGGAAATCGCCTGTATGATCAGGCTGGCACTTAAAATACCCAGGACCACGGCGGTCACCTGCTTCCAGGGATTTGGCAGGCTGACCCTGAAGAACTTCAGCAATGCAATGCCGAAGCCAATAAATCCAAAGAACGTAGCCAATCCGATCAGCAGAACGAAAAGGGGATTGTACAATTCAATGGAATAAAAGGATGTCATTTTATGCGAATCAAGGGTTGAAACGTGTTAAATTAGAATGTCGAATGCATGATATTTTTATAGTAAATGAATGCCTATGATATCCCTGAATGCCAAATGCATGACATAATAATATCACCACATCGTGGTTAATGGTGCTTTGCAATTTCCAATTCTTTCACTTACCCCGGCCTACAGGCCGGGGGTTACCCTGGTCAAATTACCCGGGGCTTCAGCCCGAAATAAATTTATCAAAACCGTACTTCTGCATAAACTCATTATACTCTTCCTGAAATGATTTTTTCCGATGATGTTCTTCCTGATTCTTAATATACTTTCTAACCTGATTTACAGCAGATTCACTCACAGACACCGCAAAATACTCATCCTGCCATTCAAATTTCTTTCCGGAAATCATATTGATGTTGATCCAATGGGATGATTCTCCCTTCAACAACATTAGGATTTTGTCAATATTTTGCCCGGAACCTAATGAAATAAGGCAATGAACATGTTCATGATGGCCATTGATTGAGTCGATATAAATACATTTATCAATGGCATTTTTTCGGATATGATCAAAGACCTGGTATCTTATTTTGTCATTTAATAACGGTTCCCTGTTTTTGGCTGTCCAGACAAGATGGACCCATATTTTCACATACCCCATCATTCATTAAATTTTGGGCTGAAGCCCGTGAGCTATATCTTGTTCTAACCCCCGGACTGAAGTCCGGGGTTATTCATAAGGTATTTCAATATTTTTATTTTTTCTTCCTGCCATTTTTTAAAACCGGTGTTACAATCTGCCCTTGCCCTGGCAGCCATGATTCCAGCCTGTGAAAAATCAAGTGGCTTCAGATCCTGCGCATCATACAACAACCCGTTCCTTCCATGCACGATGTATTCATTCATGGTCGGATGATCGGGCGACACAACCAGTTTGCCCTGCGACATGGCCTCGATCACCGGCATGCCGATACCTTCATACAGCCTTGGAGTGAAGAAAACATTGGCCTGCGACAGAACCGATAAATAATCTTCCTTTTTGTCAAACCACCGGGTTATGGTGATTCGGTATTTCTTCATCTCCTCTTCGGTGGGAAGAACTTCCCGGTACCAGATCGGATCCAGGGCCAGGTGCAGATGAAAACTTGAAAAGTCCGATCCTTCAATCAGTTTCCTGATGTGGTCCCAGGTAATATCGTTGGTGCGCTGCCAGAAAAATCCTTTCAATTCAGAAAAAGGATCTTCATGGTATGCAAGCGTTGCCGGATCAATAAAATATTGAAAATATGCCGACCGGATGCCGAGTTGATCGAACCGACGGTGGAGTTCCCGGCAAAAGGAGATAAACCGGAATTCGCCGAACCCTAAAAATAATTTATCAGGATCGGCATGGATGTCATCAAACATGGGAATGATGATGATATTCTTGCAATTGAGCTTTTTCAGTTTCTGCGGATCGTAGTAAATCATGATCTGCCACAGGATCAACAGGTCGACCGGTTCACCGGTCATCCGGTTGAATGCGGGGGATTTCCCTCCGTTCCATTGGCTGTCCCATACCACACGCACCGAACCCAGCTGTTGCAGCAGCGTGATGAAAAATGCGGAAGAACGTGTTTTATAATGATAGGAATGGTCGATGACCACAATTTCTTTATTGCCGGCCTCGCTGGCAGCAGGATAGACAGTGTCGGGAAATTGAACTGAGGCAGCACTCCGGTTGAAAATCCTGATGATCCGTAATACTTTGGCGATGATAAGCTTCAATTTGTAAGTCCGGAGAAAATCCATTTTATTCTGGATCATCCTGATGATCGGGGTGAAAGGATAAAGTACAACGAACAAAGTATTTCTCAGGATTTTTTTCATGGCTGGCTGGATTCAGAAAGGATTTGATCACGGTATCTCCGCCAGAGCATCGCATTGATGACCGTCACAGGCAGGAGCCGGTAAATCCATTCGGTTAATACCGATTGAAAAATAACCTGGTAATGGAATCTTTTTTCATGGGGTGCTAGCGCACGGCTTGACTTTAAAATCTCCAGGTTCGACCGGGCCGATTTAACCATGTTTGAGTTGGAAGTCCCGCGTGTATCAAAGACAGCAATGGTTTTGGGAACATACCGGAAATTCTTTCCCGAATGATGCAACCACAGGACCACCTCATAATCGGCGCTGAAAGTCAACCCCGGCATATAGGCTCTGTTTTTAAACAGGGTGGTCCTGAAAAACATGGCCTGATGGCAGCAGATCATTCCTTTCCAGATATCCTCCAGCGGCATGGCCTTCCGCCACGCTTTAAACGCCGGATAATGTGCAATGCTGTCACCATAGAGCACATCTGTATCCTCCATGTCCTGTATAAAAATGCCGGTGAGTACTTTTTCGCTGAAAAAAACATCCCCGGCATTCATGAAATTCACCCATTCCCCGCTGGCTTTTGCCAGGCCCTTATTCATGGCATCATAAATTCCCTTGTCCGGTTCGCTGACCCAATAAGCAACATGTTCAGCATGTGATTTGATAACCTCAACCGTGCCATCGGTGGATCCGCCATCGATAACAATATATTCCACCGGCGAGTAGTCCTGTCCGGCTACGCTGCGCATCGTTTTCTCCAGATCCGCGGCTGCATTGCGAACGACGGTGATGATGGTTATAAGTGGTTGATTCGCGTTCATTTAGGAATGTTTTTACAACTTTTGATGGTATCGTTTCCCCGATGAGTTAAGGTGAGGATAACTTTGAAGAATACTTCGTTTTAATTTCTTTAACCGCACTTAAAAAACCTTTTCCCCATTCCAGATCCGGTTCAAGGTAATTTCCTTCCGCCCATTCATTCCATGATTTAATGAATATCATTTTATGCTCGTTCTTTTGTTCAATGACGAACTTGATTGTGTTTTCAAAATGCTTTTTGAACAGTTCAGGCGTTGATTTGTGAAAAACCCAACCCATCGTATTTAATCTTGGGGTGGTGTCCCAATTTGGAACGATGGTTGGGATAAAATTATCTTTTGGAAAATCATTGAAGTGATACCGGGATATAAGCCTTTCGTAATTTATAACAAAGGGAAACATCCTTAAGTTATGTCTTTTACAGAATCCACTGATGCGGGAATATAAATTTTTCTCATAAACCGAAATATAATGAGCAGGCTGATGAACGGTATGTCCGTCAAACCCGTCTTTCCCCAACTCCACCTTATTGTAATTAATTGCAATGAAATGAATGCCGTTAAAACCATTTTTGATGGCAAGTTTTTGCCAAAGATCCAGAAACCTTTTTGTTTCAGGAATCTCTTCTGGAGAATAAATAATAAAAACCGGTTTGTTATTGATTTTTATATATCGTTCATCACGGAAAGCTTCAAGTAAATGATAAAAATGCGCCGTATAATCTTCTTCCCCCGGGTATTTCTGTTCAAAAAGCATATCATCTTTCAAGCCATGCCATTTGCCTATCCAGGAGTGATTGGCCCAGGCAAGGCAAAAAGGAAAATCAGGCTTGCCCGTTTTGAGCATCTCATTAAAAGGTCTTTCCAGGAGCTGCCTCCCGTTACCAAACCAATAGTGCCAATATATGAAACCATCAATTCCATATTCCCGGGCCAGCTCAGCCTGGGCTATCCGTGTTTCAGGAACCCTCAGGTCATAGAACCCAAGATCAGATGGGAGGTGAGGTTGTTTATGGCCGGGAAAAAGTGGTTTGGCCTTAGCTGTGTTGGTCCATTCTGTAAATCCTTTTCCCCACCATGTGTCATTTTCGGGGATGGGATGGTACTGCGGTAAATAGAATGCGAGAATTTTTACCATATGATCATGAATGAACTTAGATTTCCAATGTATTATGCTGGTAATATATAAACATTAACACTCATCCCCTTCTCTTTAAAAAACAGACATGAACGGACAAATGTACAACGAAAAACCCTCTGCCATGCTGCCCGGTCCGGAATAATCGTGGAGCAGAACAAGCAAATGGCTTGTACTTTTCTGCGATTGCCGGATAAAAAAAGTGATATATTTGCGTGATCATTATAAAATATGGCATTTAACAGCGTCATTTTTCTTTTCCTCTTTTTCCCCGTATTTCTTGGATTCTATTTTCTTTCGGGTAAAAAACCACAAAATCTGGTTCTCCTCCTTTTCAGTATTCTATTTTATACCTGGGGGGATAAAATGCTTATCCTGCTTTTTCTGGCATCGGCCGCCATGAATTATTTTGGTGCGAAATATATCAGGAATATCAATGCAATCTCAGGATTGATAGCCATGCTTGCCTTCAATATTGTCCTGCTCGGTTTTTTTAAGTATTACAATTTCGGGGTAGGCTCTTATAACGACCTCCTTTGCCTGCTGAATATCAAAGGCTTCCATATTCACCCTCTTTCCAATCTCGTGTTACCACTTGGAATCAGTTTTTATACCTTCCGGGCCATCTCGTATATTGTTGATGTTTACAAGAAAAAAACAGAACCCTCTGATAACCTGCTTGATTTCATGACATGGATCAGCATGTTTCCACTGATATCCGCGGGCCCGATTGTCAGATATTCGGATATTCACTCCCAACTGAAAACAAAAAATATAAGCGTATCCCGTTTTGTGGAAGGGATTGGACGGTTTATCACGGGCCTGGCAAAGAAGGTGCTGATCGCTGGCACCTTTTCCTCAGTTTCATCATGTGTATTTTCAGTCCCTGTCGCTGAAATTTCAACCCTTTCGGCCTGGGTTGGGATCATTGCTTTTACATTTGAAATATACTTTGATTTTTCGGGATATTCCGACATGGCAATCGGCATAGGGAAAATGATCGGGTTCGATTTTATGGAGAACTTCAATTATCCTTATATTTCCAGAAATATCCGTGAATTCTGGCGTCGCTGGCATATTTCATTGTCCCAATGGCTGAGGGATTATCTGTTTCTGCCCATCTCCTTTTCACTATCACGGAAATTAAAAAACGAAACGTACCTTAAAATCAGGACAGACAGGATTTTATACCTGGTCGCAACCCTGATAACCTTCCTTATTTGTGGTTTATGGCATGGGGCAGCCTGGACCTTCGTTGCCTGGGGTCTTTATTTTTCAATTTTCCTGATCCTTGAGCAATTTTTCCTGGGGCGCTTTCTTAAAAAGCTCTGGACCCCTTTACAGCACTTCTATACACTGTTGATTGTCACCTGTAGCTTTGTGATCTTTAAATCTGATAGCCTGGCTGATGCCGCTCATTATTTTGGCAGGATGTTTTCATTCACATCCGGAGACCCGGCGGTGAACAGTTATATCAGGTTCTTTACCTTGACTGGTGAAACGATTGTTGTTAGTGTTTTTGCAGTCCTTTTCTCAACACCGGCTGTGCACAATTCCTGGTCATTCATAAAAAAAATATCGGTTTCCAGGCCGGTCGCGGCATATCTGCTAAAAAGCCTTGTTATAATAACGCTTGGCATCTTGTTCATTATAAGTATAACATACATGGCTTCAAACACATATAATCCCTTTATCTATGCCAGATTTTAACATTTTGAGGTTCAGACCTGTTACAAATCTTGTAATCTGTGCTGTTTTTGTGATCACACTGAGCGTGCCGCTTGTTTTTCAGATTTTTGGAATCCGGTTCAATATTGCAATGGCAGATAAAAGAAAAAAGACAGAACTCCCGGCTTTTCTTAAAACAAACAACACGATGTCTTTTCGTTCGGTTGCCCTTTTTATTGACAATTTTAACAGCTATTATTCCGATAACTTTGGGCTGAGAGAACTCATGATTAAGTTTTATTTAACCTTTAAAATTAATCTTTTACACACAAATCCATTTCCCGAAAAGTTTGTATTTGGAACAGAAGACTGGATTTTTCTCAGTGATTCCTATTTCAATGCAATAACAGAAACAAAGGGGATAAAAAACTTTTCCGGGCAGGAACTTGATGAGATAACAAAAAATATTGTCACCTGTGAAGACTATTTTGAACTGAAGAAAATAAAGTTCTTTTTGGCTATCGCCCCAGAAAAATCGACTGTTTATGGTCAAAAACTTCCAATAAAAAAATCAGGCAGACCAACAAAATTGGAACAGGTCAAGAAACGGTTATCAGCAATCGGTTTTAACCTTATCGATTTAAAAGATGATTTCAATAAAAATCAAAATTTGCCGCTGTATTATAAAACAGATTCACACTGGAATCAAATTGGTGTCTATTATGGATACCTGACCCTGATGAAAGCAATTGGCGCATCCTATCCGATGCTTAAAATTCATCAATTTAAAGATTTTTCAATTGATTCTTCTGATCATACTTACACGGGAGATATGGCAAAGCAATTATCATTAAAACCCATGGAATGCAAATATGTTCTTACTCCTCTTTTTGAAAAGGAAAGCATTGAACTGCCTAAGAGGATGAAAGTGCCAGTTTTATTCTCCCATGACCCGAAATCATATGAGCGCCGTTTTGAAAACAAGAATGGGAAACTAAAAATATTGATATTCCGTGATTCGTTCTTCCAGGTAACTTATAAGTTCGTGGCTGAGAGTTTTCACGAAACCGTTTTTATCTGGTCAATATGGAAAAAAGACGTCATCGAACAGGAAAAACCCGATATCGTTGTTTTTGAATTGGCTGAACGTACAATTGATAATTTGCTATATCCCCTGAATTAGATTTTTACTTTCCGGGGCATGGCCAGACATCATTTTCCGGGATTGGATAGTATTGTGGGAGTTAGAAAGCAAGGATTGTCAACATTTAATTCAAATTTAAAAACCACATTGTTCATTTTAAATATTCCTCCCGCTTCTTGTTAAAACGGAGAACAATCGAAAAGATATAAAAAAGCACATCACCTCCGATGGTTACAAATCTACCAAGAATGATGGCCTTAAGCAACTCTCCCTCGCTGATGACGGAGTGAAGTAATGCCAGGAAGACCAATTCACGCACCCCTATGCCAGCAGGTGCTCCGGGAGTAATCAGACCCGCAAGCCATGCAACAACATAAACGCCGATAATTCCAATAAAAACAAAACTAAATTCGGGTTGAACTGAAGTAGCAACAATTAAAACACCATTGAAAATAATCCCTGAGATAATAAGAAATAGCGCATACAACTTCAAAGCCGACCCGGCTTTAGGTCCGATCCAATGATTAGCGCATAAAACACTGCAAAAAAGTAGAATTATAAATAATACAAGGGCAATCTGATATGTTATTTGAACCCAAAAAAGTGGAATTATCAAAACAGCGAAGAGCGTGCCGGTAGCAGCTATCAGACCAATTTCCCAGACTACTGACTTTGCAAATGGCAATGTTGGTAAACCTGCGGCCTGTCCGATTGCCTGCCGGCTTGCAAAATGAAAAATATTACCCGGCACATATTTTCCAATTTGTGCAATACCATAGGTTTGAATGGCCCATTTTTTCGTGGTTTCAACTTTTAAAAACTGTAATAAATCATGCCAGGCCAGGGCAAGCAAAATATTTGCAAAACAATATGTTAAAAGAAGTCCGAAAAGAAAGAAAAGGGATAAACCAGTAAGTGCGGAGATGTTAATTTGGTTGGAATATTCTATTAATTTCCTGACAACAAAGACGACTCCAAGGATACCAATACCCAGCCCCCCCCAATTAAAAAGATCCTTCCATTTAATAATTTTCACCCGAGATTTTTATTTCTGTTTACATAAAAGCATTGTCCAGGGCACAGGGGTGTTGATTTTTACTATTTCGAAATATTTGGAAACAAGGCTTACAAAGCCTTTTTTAGACCAGCGCTGAATATGGCCAGGCGTATTACCCCATTTATCCCAATATTTGCCTCTGACCATATTCAGAAAACTCCATAGCGGTTCGCATGGCACACAAATAATAAGGTATGGGGTTGCAACTTGCTTTAAAGATTCAAGAGCTTGTTCCGGTTTTTCCAGGTGTTCCAATACCTGGCAGCAAACTACAAGGGTTGCTTTATCCGTTAGCGGGTCAAGATTATAAATATCTCTGACAACAAAGTTTTCATAAGGGAGGTTTCTCTCTTTTGCATTTAATCGTGCCATATTAATTACGATGCTTGAAAAATCAGAACCTCTTGCAGGAATCCCTTCTCCCAGCCATTTCAAGGTCCAATAGCCCTCACCACAACCGACTTCATGAACGACAGCAGGATTGGCCATCCCTACCAACTCACCAAGCGATGAGTCATAGCCCTTCATCATTAATCTGACAACCGGATTCCGGGAACTATATTTATCAAATGTATTTCCAATTACAATTCCATCTTCCTTCAGGCCACCTGCAACTTTTAAATTATGCTGTTGTGTCATTTGATTGTTGGATTTCGATGCTATTAATATTTCATTTTCCTAAGTTTATACTGTACATCTTCCAGCAATCGTCTGTTGACGGACAGAAGATCTGCTAAAAAAGCCACCAATATTGTCTGGAAGCCAATTCCCAGCAATATCGAGGCAAGGATGAGTGATTGTGTATGTCCTTTCCCTTCGCCAATAAAATCGAGATAAAGATATCTGATTCCTAATAAAATCCCTGCTCCGAATAAAAAAGAACCAATAACGAAAAAGAAACGAAACGGTTTATAAACAACAAAAATCCGGAAGATAGTTACGATGGAACGTTTGATATACGAAGGAATACTTTTCAACAAACGAGATGGCCGCAAGTCACCATTGACACTAATTGGCACTGAAATAATTGATAGGTTTTTTTGACCAGCCTGAATAATTGTTTCCAGCGTGTAGGTATATTCATTAAATACATTCAACTGCATTGCCGCTTCACTGTTCATTGCCCGAAATCCACTCGTAGCATCCGGGATGTTTGTGTGAGATGCTAAACGAACTACCCATGAGCCAAATTCTTGAAAAAACTTTTTAATATATGAAAAGTGCGCTATTTGCTGAATAGGCCTGGCTCCAATTACAATTTGGGCTTCCCCTTCAAGTATGGGCAAGGTCAACTTCACAATATCATCTGCACAATACTGATTGTCAGCATCAGTATTAACAATAACGTCTGCCCCTTTTTGCAGGCAGGCGTCCAGTCCGGCCATAAATCCTTTTGCCAATCCCTGGTGCTTCGGCAGGCTCACTATGTGATCAACACCATTTTCTCTGGCAACTTCGATAGACCTGTCTGTCGAACCATCGTCAATGATTAACCATTCTACCACATCAAAACCGTCAATCCTTCTGGGCAGCTCAGCTAAGGCCATGGGTAAAGTACGCTCTTCATTGTAACAAGGTATCTGAATAATGAGTTTCATGACCTGGGGTGACTTAATGGTTTTTTAATCATTTGACTAGCCCAAACAAATAATATGATGAGAGAAAAGATCGCATATAACATGATGAAAAAAATGCGACCTATAAAATCGACGTGAAATTTTAAATTGAAATTGCTGTAAAATGGTATTACTTGCGAAAGAAAAACATTCATCTCGGTAAATGCCATGACTAAAGCAAGTAAAATAAACAGATGTGCAGCTTGTTTTTTAAAAAGTGCAAAAGCCGGACCAATAATGCCTACCATTATCAAAGGGATTAATGGATACAAATATCGGCCATGGGTTGCCCGTAATTCCCCTCCCAAAATGAAAAAGTGATAAACTTGCCGTAGCAATATAACAATAAAGAAAAATATAATGATCCAGGCATAAACTACCAACCGCTGCTTTTGCTCAAGCGTACATAGTATCAAAAATAACGAGAGTACCCATATATAGTTTAAAGTCGAAAATGCGATATGGCGAAATATTGAATCTGTTGGGATTAACCACGTCACTATGGCAATAATCATTCCATAACAAACTATCGTCAACCGGATGCCCATCCTGGCAGTGAAAAACGATGTATACCTGGAAATAAAATCAAAAACTGAATTGCTCTTTTCTATATACTTCTCATTTCCCCAAATAACCACATAAGAAAGGTACAACAATACCATCAATAGTAAAAGCATAACAAACATTGAATACACCGTGAGCGGCCAGGAACCAACAGGCAACCAGCAAAGATTACCCTTGCCGGTACCAATAAACCCGAATAAACCGAAAAAATTAACAAAAAACTGCTCAATGGCTTGTTGTTTACCTAAATAATAGAAAAAACTGTCTGTTAATGGATTGCTGTCAAGACTAAATCCTCTTTGTCCTGCAGCTGTCACAAAAAACTTACCAAAATAATAATAACTTCGAATCATCCAAAGACCAGGTAAGATGAACCAAATTCCAAAAATTATTGCGGCTTGTTTAATACGCAGTTTCCAGGAAGATTCCAGCTCAAAAAACATTATAAATAACATTGGCGCCGTCAATACCAGCGCAGTAAGCTTTGTAAAGCAAGCCACGGACAACCAGATTGCTGTGTAGCAGGCATACTTTACATTTTTTTTCTGAATTAAAAACCTGGTCCAATAATAAGTCGCCAAGCAAACAAATAATGTTAAAGTAATATCTTGATTGGTACCCGACGACATATGTGAAAACATGGGAATAAAACCAATACTCGCGGCAAATCCCAAACTTGCCAGTCGATTACCAGAAACTAAAACGAGTAAAAAATACAATACAATAATTACCAAAGCTCCTGATAAAGCAGATAACACCCGGGGAACCCTGAATAATATTTCCGGATCAGCTGTGAAAAATGCAGCAACCTTCCAAAGCAAACCTGCCGGAATGTAATAAGCAGGTGGATGCTGGGCTATCCAATTTATTTTAGTGCTTGTAACCACAGATCCAGCGACGTGGCTTCGAATATCGGTTTCGATAACAGATTTCCCTAAAACCGGGATCCCTTTGCCACTTCCAATATCACGGGCATAAGCAAAATGACCTGGTTCATCCGGAATATCCCATAATGGAGTGATCCAGAATGACAGAATTAATGCCTTTATAAAGAAAATTATGGCAATAAGCCAAATCCACTTATTTGAAATCATAATGCTGTAAACATAATCAATTCATTTGTATTTCAATTCAATACGGTTGGAATAGCATGTTAAATATCCCAATTACAAAAGCAAATTATTAAGATTATAGGATCATTTGCCAACATCCACATATTTATCAGCATAGATAATCCCTGTTTGGTTCCCTTTTTCAATATATAAACCAACCTGGTAATGACCCTTACCCAGGTTTCCTGCTGAAAAATGAGCAGAAAAACCTACTGAATCAAGGTTCATCTTCATTTCTTTAAAAACAAATGCAACATCCTTTCTGGTTTTGACATTAGTCGAAAAAATAGTCACAATTTCGTTTTTCTTTAACAGGACATATGATTTCATGGAGTCCGAATCCAATCCCTGAAGAAATCCCCATCCTGTGATCGTAAGTTTATTGCCAGTACAACTAATAGTTTCAAAATCACTCTTGATATTGCAGTTAGGAATTTTTAACTTTATTGAAACTTGATTCGAATTAATTTTTGCATCCATTAATGAATCAAAATCGTATATTTTAACAGACCCTTTGAATATTACCAATTCCTTTGAGGTCATTGTAAAGTGTTTTCCTGTTTCATCCAGGATGACAAATCCAACCTGATACGTATTTTCTTTCAACCGGGAAAGGGGAATGGACATTTCAAATCCATGATTGTCTGTTCCTCCTTTCAATAGAAAATACTTTGTAACGTCAGGTCTATTCAGTTGATCTTTTTCTATTTCAAAAATAAGGTTGCTGTTTTTTGACTTTAAAACCAGGTAAACATCTCTTTTTTTTTCTTTAACATCTTGTCTGAAGACCCACCCCTTTATAAACAAGGCATCTTTCCACTTTACTTTTTCCAATTTAAGTTCATCGATGCCAAATTTAATATATTGTGTTTCACCTGGCAGATCCATCTTAACAAGCTTTGCTTCTCCTTCTTCATTGAATATCATCGTAAAACAGTACCAGACAGACCCGGAAATTGCAATAAAGAATAACAGGAAAAATGTGATTTTTGCAAAGTTTTTAATTGATTTCACTTTACCAATCTCCTAAAATTAAAGTATTATCATGCCTTTAATACAGGTTAAACAAGGAGAATCACCTGCGTGGATTAATATGTTCAAAGGTATTAATTTAGCATCATATACTCAAACTGACCTGATGAAGTTTCCCGCTGCATGCAGCAGTGTACATTCGGGATTTAGATTTTATTCGCCGTAAGTGGCGGGGAACTAGCCCCAAAAGAGATTAGTGGCGGGGAACCGTTTGAGGAGGAATCTTCCTATTTCCTCATCATAACCCGGTACTGGGCAATGTGAAAAATATTTGCAAAGGTCCAGTATAACACCATTCCAGAAGGGAAAGAATAGAATAAAAAGAAAAACATCAGCGTCATCGCGATCAGGAAGACGTTCTGAAGCCCTTGTTCCTTTTTTTCAGCAGTCGGTGCCGGGGCCAGTTTGAATGAAAGCAATGTAAATCCTGCCATGAGGAACGGAAGGAGGTTAAAATAGCTGCCTATCAAAGGAACATTGAACCCGTAAGAAAAAAGCATGTCTGGTTCAGCCAAGGATTGGATCCACAAAAACCGGGCATCACGCAACTCCTCCGCTGAACCCAGTACATGAAAAAGAGCGATCAGGATGGGAAGCTGGATGAGCACAATGCCCAACGGTTTCAACCCGGCAAACGGACTCACCTGATGCTTTTTATATAACTGCAATATCCTTTCGCTTTGTTCTCCGCCTTTATAATGCTGTTTGATCTCCTTAAGTTCCGGCAGCATCAGTTTTTGTGCAGCAACAAACTGCTGCTGGCTGGTCATTGCCTTCTTTGAGAGCGGATACAGAACAATGCGCACCAGCAAAGCCAGGAGGATGATGGCCAAACCCCAATCCGGAATGACCTGGTGAATGAGCCTGAGCAAACCCAGCAACCCTGCATCAATCCAGCTCATTAAGCTCCATGGTACTGAAACAAGTATGGTATTGATAGGAAGAGAACCCAGGGCAAGAGAAATCAAAGGAATCTGACTTGTCATTTTTTAGGATCACCCTGCTTTTCTGAAGGATCGGGATTGATGCCCTTTCTTATACCTAAAAACTTAAGGATGCGATGCCAGAAAAGCTTCACAGCGATTAATGCTCCCACAACGCTGGCTACCAGCGCCTGCAAAATAATACTGCCCGTTCCAGGATCAATATACGCTAAAACATGCAGCATGACTGCAAACAACTGTAAACTCAATAAACTAAGTAAAAGGCTTTCCATATATGTTTTTTTGGGTTCAGAGCAATTATACTTACAGAACTTGTACTGTTCCAAATTTTCTCTGCGGCTCTCTGTGCGTTTCCCTGTGGTTCTCTGTGAAATGGTATTACACAGAGTTACACGGAGAAGTCACGGAGTTACACAGAGAATGTGATTGCAAAAATAGCCATTCTCATTTTCTTTTCATCCAAAAAATTGTTCTTTCCGAATCAATGACCTTTTCTTTTGCCATGATATTGAACAACACTTCAAATTCCCTGACGAATGCCTCTTCATGATACTCTCCGAAAATATCCCTTCTTGACTCAAGTAGCTTCTTGACCTGTGAATCCGATTTAGGAACAAATTCAATAATAAGGTTTTCGCTCAATTCGCTCAGAAACCGGGCAATTTTGCTGAAAGGCAGATTGTTGGAAATAGCCAGATGATGGATCAATGCCAGGGCAATGACCGTTTCCGGCAATGGCCTTGATTTAAATCCCATCCGCTCTTCGTTGTTCCACCCGATCGATGGGCTTGGGTTCGTCAAGTCCATCACCAAGGGAAGGATGTTGGTTATGCCTTGCTGTTTTATATGATTATAATTGGAATCAACCGCTCGTGGATCGATATCAAAGGCAATGCAATTCACCCCCCGCTCACTGGCAATCCGGGTGAATTCGCCCGTGTTGGCGCCCAGGTCCCAGAGGGTTCCGGGGTTGATCTCCTTCAGGTACCGGTCGATGATCTCCTTTTTATATGCAAATGATTTGTCGGAATAGTTGGTGAAAGTATAGTAATCTCCCCATTCGGTACTTTGATTTTTTAACTTGAATTTTCGCACAGTACCGATCAAACTCTCGATCAATGCTGCAAGATTCGACAATTTTATCTTTATATTTTTTCCGGCAGACCCCCTGCTTTCATATTTTGTCTGTGTTTTGGCATGAAGATGCAGGTGCATCAGCATCGAAAAGCTCATCTTGGTTTTAACCGGCAGTAAACTGCTGGTCAAATCAAGTGGGATGCCGTCCATGTATAGTTTCAGCAACTGGCTCAGCCGTATGTCTGTATAACTCATCAGGGCCAGGGGTGCCAGGAAATGCTGGCAGAATTGCTTGTATGCCTCCCATGGTTTGCCATCCGTGTACTTTTCAAAAGAGAGGGTATCAATAAAAACCGGCCGCCCATGATGAAACTGGATGTTATAGGCGGTACTGTCTTTAAGGGTCATTCCATGCTGCAAGGCGATTTTCTGAATTTCCAGGGTGACCAGTGCGGCATCTTTTATCTGGCTGAAGGACCATTCGTAAGGGTAGGAGATGAAGTTGACCTTCTCGGGCATGATCACCATATATGTGCCGGAATTCAAACCCATGTGCCCTGGAATTTCCTCATGCCGGATCAACAGATTCTTTTCGGTGAGCCTGGTGTAAAGCCCCGAACTCATCAAAATGTCGTAATCACCCTGATAACAAGTATTCACCTGCCTTAATAACTTCCCATCCGCCTCGAAAAGAAACCCGCTCGGGTCGCGAAATGAACTCGCCAGGATTTTATCTTGAACCATTTAAATGAGAATTTATTTTTTTCGTTATCAGCCTTGCGGGAAACCTATTCCCCGATTTCAATAAACTTATCACTATATACAACCCCACTTTGAATACCCTTTGTAAAGTACATACCCAACTGGTAGCTGCCCTTTTCCAGGTTCCCGATAGGAATAACAGATTTAAAGCCGGATGAATCCAGGTTTAACCCGGTCTTTTTATTATAACTGGTTACATCCTCTCTCAACATGGGCTTAACATCAAAAACAAGAGTATTCCCATATTTCTTTAATAAAATATACGTTTTTAGCGAACTAGCATCCAAGCCATCAAGAAAACCCCATCCACATATTGTGAGGATCTTCCTCGATTTATTGACAGTATCGAAATTATATTTCGCCTCTTTCGTTGGCTTTTGAATGGGTACCGTTAACTGATGTGATAATGAGGCCGGGTCCGGTCCTGATTCCGCCTCTGTTAATTCTGCCTTCAAATCAACCACCGTGAAATCACCGGATATTTTTCTTAATTCCAGCGAGGAGGTGGAATAATATTTACCTGTTTCATCTTCTATAATAAATCCGATATGATAAGCATCTTCACTCAGATAAAAAAGTGGAATTACCATCTCAAATCCTTTCTTGAATCTGGTTGATTCCAATTTAAAATAGTTCAGTACATCCTGCCTGGGAATATTATTGTTTTTCACTTTAAAAATAAGCGTAGTACCTGTTGATCTAAGGACCAAATAAACATCTTTTTTCTTCTTCGGAACTGGCAATTTCAAAACCCAGCCCCCGATAAACAAACCATCTTTCCACTTCAAAATCTGCCTGTTAACTTCTTCGACATTAAATTTCACAACCTGTGTTTCCGGGGGTAAGCTAAAATTGACGGTTCCTGATTCTTTATCGGTTTTAACCAAAATATTAAAAATATAGTTGGCAGAAAACTGATACATGATGAAGACCACCAGCAGAAGCAAATAAATGATCACTTTTCGATTCGTTTTCATCTAATGATCCTCCAACATATTATAGGCCTCTCCGAAAAACTTGTTCAAAACCACTCTCATGGTATTTACAGGAGCGATGCTGTCATTCAGGTTTCGATAGTCTCCATCCGGGAAATAGACCGCATTAAAAACCTCAAACGAGTGTGTTTTGTCTTTTAAAAAAACCTCATGGGGCCTTGGGCCGTGATCACTCTCGATAATTATGATCGGGCTGATCGCCGATTTGTTCTGCATCTGACTTTTAACAACACTTTTAATCTCATTGGTAATATAAATATATTGTTCAAGGTAGGCTGCGTTTACCGTGTTTTTTGCCGGCATGAAAGCTCCTTTCAGCTGTTCATTTTCATTAATTGGCAGAATATAGTTCCCTTCTTTATCAAAAACATAGGGGATATGCGGGCACATGATATGAGCATATGTGAATTTCGGACCTGATGAGAGATAAGCATCCTTTTCCAGGTAATTAATAACATATTTTGTCCCGGCATAATTTATATTGCAGGATTGATCAATTTTAAAAAATGTTTCAAAAGGGAAAATCATCGTTTTTTTAATCAACTCGATGTAAAATGCATCTATTAAAAAACTATAACTATCAGATCCATTGACATCCTGATAAGAAAAAGTACTGTCAGCGTCCCAAATGTGTAACGTTGAGTAGTGCTGGCTTAATCCCTCTAAGACAATTGTCTTGTAACCGTGTTTTATTAAATACTTGAAGAGAAAATTATGGTTCCACCTTTTAATCTGTTCTTCGAAATCAATTTTCGCCAGCACATCATATATTGCCAACCCTTTTATCCGGTTGGGCTCATAAATATAATCCAGGAAGGCTTCCTTTTGAACAGGCCCGGTTAAATAGCCTAGGTTTAGTAAGCTTGGCATATTCCAGGTTGTCTGGTCGTACCTTGCTTCACTTTTTTCAGCAACAAAAAAACCATTGTCCCTTAAAAAGCCGGCAAACCCGCTGTTGTCATAACCCCATTCCTCTTTTATAGTATGAATGCTGGCATATTCGTCCAAAATAATTAAATAAATATCCGGATAATTTTTACCGGCAATACCTTTATTTGATTTATTTCTGCTTTGAGAATGATCTTTGGCGGCGATCATTCTCCTATATTCCACAGGCAGTATCGTCACAAGATTCATTACGACCAGAAGCGATATCGGGATGATAATTATGATATTCAGATTCTTCAGCGTTATGTGCTGCCTGATCCTCGTGATAAAATAGACCAGGTGAAAATAGAAGAACAACAAAAGGGGCAGCACATGCCAGTGCTGCAAATTCCCGATTTTAGTAATGCCTGAGTAAAGTAACCCGTAATTCCAGAAAATAAACAGAAAAACCACGGTTGCCAGGCTTGCCTGAAGGTCATTCTTCAAAACGAACAACCAAAGAACATATACAATGGATGAAAGCGCTAGGGAAATGAGGATCGCAAAGAATAACTGCCGCAGCAGCAATTGATCGGCATTGTGCACGTATAAAACCACAACGGGATATATTCCAGTCAGCCAAACGGTGAGAACCGGCAACAGCCTAGCAAAAGGGACTGCTTTAATAAACTTCATATCCTTGTCAGATTCAATAATCGTTGTCTCCTCAGCAAACACGCTTCCTCTCTGAAGTTTACAAATGCAGATGGATTTTTGATCCCGGAGTTTCCCGGCAGGAAATACAACAATTGAGTTTTCGGTTTAGTTTCAAAATTTACAGGGCGATTTAGCAGGCTTACATAAATCACGTGGGCATTGAATCATTTTACGATATCCACGAAATTGTGGGAATAAATGAACCCCGCCACGCTCCCACTGACAATATAGATACATACCTGATATTTACCCGCCTCTAGGTCTCCTCCCTCGATCATACAGGTAAAACCAGATAAATCAAGGTTCAACCCCGTCTTTTTATAGTAGATAGTGACATCCTTTCTCGTTTCCACAACCACTGAAAAAACCGCTGTTGTTTTTGTATTCTTTAAAACTATGTATGTTTTCATTGAGTCCGTGTTCATTCCCTCCAAATTCGCCCATCCTCTGATATTCACTTTGTTCCCTGAAAAATCGCACTTTTCTAAATTATACTGGATTTTGTCAGTTGTAGGCTGAATAGGAATTGAAACACGGTTTTCTAAAAACTTAGAATCATTGAGCTTAACGGACCCATCGGAAAAAACAAGTTTCTTCTGAGACATTGAGAAATATTGCCCCGATGCATCTTTTATTATAAATCCGATCCGGTATGAGGAGTCTTTTAAATTATCCAGGGGAATATATCCATCAAAACCATGGTTATCAGCGCCTCCAGTCATTTTGAAATACTTAGTTACATCAGGTCTGGGAAGATTGTCATTTTCAAGATCAAAGACCATGGTGCTATCTTCTGCTTTCAAAACAAGATACATTTCCCGGGTTTTTTCCTTAACATTTTGTTTGAAGGCCCATCCCTTTATCATCATGACATCTTTTTTCAGCATCGATTTTTCAATCATCACCTCTTCAATATTCGATGTTATATTCTGTGTGGGAACAGGCACAGTCATCTCTACAAGTTTTGCCACATTTTTCCCTTTATCATCCCTGATGAAAAAATAATAGACACTAAAAATAACTGCAATAAGAATTATTGAACCCAATGCGATTGTTACTGCTTTTTTCGATTTCATTTTTCGATCTCCTGGTTTTTATTGTTAAAATATCTATAATTGCTTGTTATCCAGATACATATATCTTATTCTGGTTGTTGAATTGCACTGAAATTGAATCCCCGCTGCAAAATTAACAATTAATTACAATTTCTCATTCCCGTGCAAAGATTGACTTTAAAGAATTTGTTAATCAGAATCATACCTGTTGATATTAACGGGTGGAACTTTGATTCTAAAGGACCCCTCCCCGGCCCTCCCCTTGGAGGGGAGGGGGATATCCTGCCAAATCAGACTCCCTAAAAATCTGTTAATCATTTAAATAATTAAATATGCCTGGGACATCAATGCTGACTGCAAACCCGACCTTCTCCCTCCCCTCCAAGGGGAGGACCGGAGAGAGGTCCTTAACAGCAGGCTAAGGTTTCTTGACTGTAACTGGTACGATGGTGCTGGATCCCTAAAAGAATCTTAAACAATATTTATTCACCAAACATGCTGTACAATAAGAATAAATGCGCACCCTTGCTGATTACCATTTTTTCTTAAAATCACCCCTTGTAAAGAATTTTTCAATCAGGCAATACAATAAAATAAAGAGGTAGCGGCTCCCCATTTCCCGGATCTTCAATTTCGATTGGCCATGTTTCCTGTTTCTCCAGGAATTGGGAACGACTGTATAGGAATACCCCCTGATGATCGCTTTTAAAGGCAATTCAATCGTAAGATTAAAATGTGGTGACAGAAATGGTTTAATGCCTTCGATCGTCTCCTTTTTGTAAAGTTTAAATGCATTGGTAGTGTCGTTATACCTGATCCGAAAGGTAACTTTAATGATAAAATTGGCAACCCGGTTGATTATTTTTTTCACCCTGGGATAGTCATAGGTCTTGCCTCCTTTTATAAAGCGACTTCCAAACACACAATCATAATTCCCCTCCACCATTGTCCGGTAGAATTTAACGAGATCGTTTGGGGAATCAGAAAGATCTGCCATCATTACGGCTACACAATCCCCTGAAAAATTGTCCAGCCCTTTTCTTACGGCATAACCAAATCCATTGGGGGCTTGATTTGTAAGAAAACGCAATGTTGGAATTGTTTCACCCAGTTTTTCAAGAACGGCAAGTGTGTTGTCTTTCGAATTGTCATTAATCACGAGAATTTCATGATCGATGTTTTCTCCTGAGAGTTCAGAAAAAAGGACCGACAGGGTTTCAGGTAAAGAGTCTGCCTCGTTATAGGCCGGAATAACAACCGATAACTTCATCGTTGCAAAGAGTTAATACTCATCAGTAAATGCGTTTGCGGCCTTACAACCGGTTTCTCATCCCATTGTAGATCTGTACCAGGATATCTTCCAGGTTATAGGTCCAGTTCCACCCGGGATAGTGCGACTTGAATTTTGAGAGGTCACTGATATACCAGATGTGATCGCCGATTCGGTTGGTTTCTGAATAGGAATAGTTCATTTTCCTGCCGGTAATTTTCTCAGAGAGCGTTATCGCTTCCTGCATGGAACAATTGGAATACCTTCCTCCTCCTGCATTGTAGGCTTCTCCCTGGCGGGGATTCTGATAGAAATGCCAGAACATATTCACCAGGTCCCAGCTATGGATATTATCGCGTACCTGCTTCCCCTTATAACCATAAATCGTGTACTGATCGCCTGTTATCGCACACTTCATCAGGTACGACAGGAAGCCATGCAACATGGTTCCTGAATGGTTTGGGCCTGTAAGGCAGCCACCACGGAATACCCCAACATTCATGTTAAAATACCGGCCATATTCCTGCGACAATATATCTGCAGCTGCTTTCGATGCACCGAAAAGCGAATGTTTGCTGTGGTCTATACTCATGAATTCGTCGATGCCATGCTCAAAATATTTGTGCGATTTGTCAATTTCCCAGCGGGTCTCAAGTTCAACCAACGGAAGAAAATTCGGGGTATCTCCATAAACTTTGTTGGTAGAGGTATATATGAAAACTGCCGTGGGGCAATACTGCCGGGTCAGTTCCAGCATGTTCAGTGTGCCATTGGCATTGACGGTAAAATCGGTGATGGGTTCATTGGCGGCCCAGTCGTGGCTGGGTTGTGCGGCAGCATGGACGATCATCCTGATATCACCGGAATATTCTTTGAAAATGTTTTCCATTGCCTTGTAATCCCTGATATCGGTTCCATAATGCAGATAATTGGGATACGTTTCTTCCAAATGCTTTCTGTTCCATTCGGTAGATGCATTTTCGCCAAAAAAGTAGGCCCGTAAATTATTATCAATGCCAATAATTTTATCAAACTTCGTCGATAAAAAGTCAACAGATTCACTGCCGATCAACCCGGCAGATCCGGTTACGATTGCAATTTTCATAATGGTAAAGGATTTAGTTAAGTATATTGTTTAAAATCAGTTGGTTTTCTCTAATCCATCCATGAATTTCCGCGATGATATCTTTTGGGTTCTTTTCGGGTCTCCATCCGGAAAGGGCCGTTATTTTTGTATTGTCGGTGATATAGGTCCTGATATCGGCCTGCCTGTTTTCCGGGATATTTTCAATCACTATTTTATTCCCGGTCACCTCTTCGCAAAGGGCCGTCAACTCTTTGAGCGAAACACTGCACCCGTGGCCACCGCCCACATTGAAAACCTGGCCGTTAAATTTATCCATATCATGAACCTGGAGGTCAATCAGGCGGTAGAGGTCATGGATGTGAAGGATATCGCGCACCTGCTTGCCTTCGCCCCCGTAACCGAAATAGCCGAGCTTGTTTTTCCAGAAATGGCGGGCAACCCACAGCACCACCACACCCTGATCCACTTTCCCCATTTGATAAGGACCCGTGATGACACCACACCGGTTGATCACGGTTTTCATCCTAAGCATGGCATTGTATTCATGGATGAGCAGTTCGGAAGCGAGTTTGGTCGCGCCATAAAATGTGCGGCAGCCATCGAGCGGGAAGTTTTCGTTTATCCCGGCAGCCGAAACGCCAGTCATATCCTGCGCTGCGAGCATTTCAAAGCGTGAGGTGGTTTCGGTGAAACGGATATTTTCTATATGTTTAATCGGGTATACCCTGCTTGTGGAAAGGAATAAAAACCCGGCCTGATGTTTTGCCGCATAACCCAGGCAATTGATGGTCCCGTTCAGGTTGGTGTTGATAAGATAATCCAACGAGGAGTTGATGCCTGCAAGCACGGATGGTTCAGCCGATGCTTCGATTAAAAGGTCAATCGGGCCTACCTGGTCGAAATCTTCCCTATTCCGGATATCACCATGAATGAATTCCACCCCTGCATCTTTCAACCTGTTGATATTCAATTCAGAACCCCGGCGTTTGAGGTTGTCGAGGGCAATGATGGAATAACCAGGATAGCTGGTTTTAAAGAAAACGGCAAGGTTGGAACCCACAAAGCCACAGCCACCGGTGATCAGGATTGTTTTTTTCATTTAATATCACTCCAAGTTTAATTCTCTTGAGATTTGGTGATCGTTATTGGAATTTTAAATTGCGGATAAATCTTTATTTTATCAGAATGCTTTACTGCAATACTTAAAATATATTGCCCTTCCAGTAATGATATATCGCCCAACGTGCTGAAACCGCAATCCTTAAGTTCAGGATTCTTTAAATATTCGCCGACATCTGGACGAGGCGTTCTCTGCGTTCTTAAATATGAACGATTGCCATGATCATCGGTCAAAACCACATAAACAGTGTCCTGTAGCATCGCCTTATCAAGGGATGTTGCCAGCCATCCATTAACTCTCAGCATACCTGACACTAAAATGCGCTCTGAGGCAGGAGACATGTTGTCTACCATATCAATATTGCCATTGCATTTCCCCTCGAATGTTACTTTAGATCCCGATAATTCCGTGTCAAAGTTATCAAATTTAATTATTTTTGAAAAGTCGACCGCGGAAGTGACGCTAATCTGGCTTAGCGTTACGGTATATTCATCGTGCCAAAGCATGGATTTTCCTTGATCCGGCAAAATTGAGAACGATTTCACCCGCTTTGCATCTAAAAAGCAATTTTTTACATATAACATTCCGAATTCTTCCGTGTTTTCGATGAGTGGCGATAATAAAAAGCCGGATTTCGCCATGCCGGCGATCATGCGGTACTGCTTTTTTCTGCCGTTTTTGAGTTCAAAAGTAATTTGAAGCTGGCTTGGCTTGAATAAGAGACTTGCTATACGTCCCCAAAAAGTTGGTTTAATCTCGAGCTGTGCAAATATTGATTGACTTGATTGGGGTATATTTACATTCTCTCCGAACGCATGTGTTTCGCTTGTTAACTTCAATGGCTCTGTATATTCACTGGTACCTGCTTTTTTTCGGAGAAATAAAAAATCATTCTTAACATGGGTCGGCTGATAATTGGCCATCAGCACCGGCCAACTTGCCCCATCCTCAATCGACGGAACCCTCCCACTAATTGGTTCTACGCTAAAAATAATATTATCTGGCGCCTGCTCCCCCAGGAGATGGTTCCTGTTGATCTCAGCCAGCGCTGGCGTGTAAACAGAATAGCTCTGAAATATTGGGCGGGGAGACCAGGTGTTTCCGGAAGAAATCAAATAGGCCTGATTGAAGGAGTAAATGTCTGTTGTGCCTTGCAAAACAGGAAAAGATGCTTGCTTTCGCAAGGAGGTCATGACTGTATCAAAGTCACGCCTTGGCCAGTTTCCAATTTCGATTCTATTTTTAAAGCCATGCCACTGAGTTGAATAAGTTGATACGATGTTATTGAAAATATTAGATGGTGAGATATTGACGTAATGACTATAAATGTATAGACATGAAATCAATGAAAAAACAATGGCTAAGAGGAGCATGCGTGAATTAAAAATAAAAGGAAGCAACAGCGCTGCCATCAAAATAGATATGGCCGGCGTAACTGCATGTAGATCATGACGAACAAAACCGGCTTTAAAGGCCAGGAACAAAAAAACGAATAAAATGCACAATAAAAATATTTTTGATGAACGGTTTATTTGCTTTTGCAGGGATATTGACACCAATATAAAAACGGAGGCAACCAAATAAAAAATTATCTCCAGGGTGCTGCCGCTACTGGACATGGCTTCAGTAAAGCCGGAGACAATGGAACCCATGCTAGTGAAGTAATTTGGAAGACTAGTAACGGATTGTCCCGATGCTATCCAAAATAAGAGTATCGAAACCAAAGGAGAAACCAGGCAAATTATTGCGAGAACGCTCTTCCTGTTAACAACAAAAAAAACTGAACACAATACAGCAATTGCGACACACAGGATCAACATGGTCCCCTTTATCAGGGGGATCAAACCGAAGGGTGCAAACATCAATGCCACTAAAAATGGGGCGTATCTGCTCCTGGCTATCGCCCCATCTGCTGAAAATACTATTTTGAAGGTAGTCAATCCGACAAGCAGCGGAAATGAAAAAAACAAAGCATCACGCAAATACATCAATCCGGCGAGGCTGGCGCAAAAGGCCAAAACCCAGGGCAACCGAACACCTCTCATTAAAATGATAAAACATGCCAAATATGACAAAGCCAAATACAGACTTCCACCAACCATCATGAAATCTGTTGATGGGTGGTATAACTGCGTAAAAACGGAGGCAAATGGCCCGAAGGTAAATATGATTTCCTTCCCGATGGAGAGACCCTGAGCTATTCCTTGATTCATTCCAAACATCCACGAAGGATCAAGACCGGCCGCTGGCATACTTGGAGAAAATGGGACGAATACAGCAATGATTGTGATCAGCACTACAATCCATAAACCGACGTTGGTCGCCAGGCCCAGGTTCCTAAAGATAAATTCATAAAGTATTTTGGCATACACCGTCAGATACTTTTTCAGGTGCCGCAAACCGCTAAAAAAAGATCGTTTGCGCCAGAAAAACATCACCAGGTAATTCAATCCTGACAGAATAAGGAAACTCAGCAAACCATATCCGGTGATTATCCATCCATGCTTTTTCAGATAATCTGTCCCGATGGTATATTTATCGAGGGAGGAGTTTGCTATTTCAAGTATTGGGTCCTTTGCATTTTCAAGGGTTTTAATATTCAGAATGCCTTTATTAATATTCATTGCACTTATCTGATTTACTGCCTTAAAATCACGGAGAGAAAACTTTTTAATAATATCACCTTGCTTGTTTACGATCCGGGCGGCTTTTATCTGAACTTCTCCAGCCGTGTCCAATGGATCAAATCGAATTGATTTGATACCATCATTCGCTGGTATCAAGAAAATATATTTTTGTAAGTTTTTATTTTGTAAATGAAATTTATATGAATCCTTCCCATTATAACCATTCCCTGTATCAAAATAGACCTGACAAACTCCATTGGTTGAAGAGCCCATTCTGACAATGAAATATAAAATATTGAATGCTTTATATTCTTTATATCCAACTAATCCCGTTACCAACAGGGTAAGAACTGCATATATTATTATTGCTGTCCGATTGGATATCCCCTTTACCATTTCCCCAAAGCTGCTTAGAGCCTGTTAAATTTCATTCAAAATAGGATTAAAATCCGGCCGGGTCATTTAAGAATCGATGCAGTCATTGTATTCCTTAATCCCTTTGCCTCTTTCAGATAGATCTTTACCGAGCCGATGATCAGTTCAGCTTCGACAAATACGGGTACTTTATTCTTATCTGCGGTGAGCCATACCACCACATCCGATCCCTCCTTGAAAAAGTATACCGTGCTGTTAATCCTGATCGTGAATTTGTTGCAAAGATACTTCTTTCCATTGCGGGCCTCTATGGTGCCTTTACCCGCCGCAATCATCTGCAGGCTGGTAGGCTGATTGTTGAAAACCAGGGATACCGGTATCGCTGTTCCTGGCCGCATATTTTCAAGATCAAGAGTGCGTGGAAAATAGGAGGCCGAAACCATGTCGTACATGCACTTCTCAACCGGGATCTGGCCTTTGGTTACCGGCTCATTATTGAGCTTATAGGAATATAAAAAGAATAACTGGGCAGGGTAAAAGAGTTGTGAAAGAAGGATGGTATTCTTATTGTGCACCGTGTATTGAAGGAACTTGATAGGCTCCCAGGTCCGGGGGTTGACCCATGATTCATAGGAATCGCGTATCTTGAACAAATGGTCATACATTGGATAAGTTTTCCCGTTGAGCTTCATATGCAATACCTCCCTGCCACCGAGCACCTCCTTTGTAGTGACAAAGGTGACCAGGGCAATGTTTGACCAGGTGGGCCCCAGGTTGTATGACACATCGTAAGAGAGGTACTCACCCATTCCCACCGAGGTGTTTCCCTTGAAACACTGTGCTTCAAGCCGTTCAGAAGCGATTATAAACAGGATAAAAACGGGAAATAAAATCAGGTTCCTCACACGCAGGTTGGTCTAGTTCTATACTCAATCCTTACTGGATTGCAAAAGCAAACCTCCGAAGACTCAGTATAATAATGTTACATATCCGAGTACTTCTTAATCTTTGATAAATATTGCAATCCCCATTTCAAATCAGGTTCCAAATGATTTCCTTCTGCCCATTCGTTCCATGATTTTATGAAAATAATTTTCTGCTCATCCGGATAATCCTTAACAATATCTGCCGCATCTGCAAGGTGTTGTTCAAATAATTCGGGTGTTGAATTATGAAATATTACTCCTCTTTCACCTGAACGGGGTGTATTATCCCAATTAGGCATAACCGCCGGATAATAATAATTTTCAAGCTTGCCTTTATAAATCAAATGTTTTATTGCCTCTGAATATTCAATACGGTTCAGCTCGGTTTTTTTTAATATTCTGGTTTTCAAAAAAGTCTGAATCCTGTTTTTTTTGTCAGAAGGATGCAGCACGCCCCAAACTTTATACATTAATGCATAAGAAACAGCATCAATATTATATTCTTTGGAGCCCCATTCCGGCGAAACTTCTGTTACAACAAAGTGAATGCCCGGAAAACCATTTTTTATTGCTAAATCGTTGAACAACTCAATAAAATGTTTTAAATCCGGAATTTCCCTTGGTTGATATAGAAAAAAAAGAGGTTTCCCGTTAATTCTAATGTATCTTTCATCTCTGAAAGCAACTAATAAATAATTGAAATGGGCGATGTAGTCCTCATCCCCGGGATAGGTTTGTTCAACCAGAATTCTATCTGTTGCACCATACCAGATTCCGCTCCAGGTATGATTTGCCCAGGCTAAACAAAACGGGAAATCGGGTTTTTTTGAAGCCAAAACTTCATTAAACGGGCGTTCTAAAAGCCTTCTTCCATTCCCAAACCAGTAATGCCAGTAACAAAATCCATATACACCATGTTCTTTAGCCATTTCAGCCTGTGCCTCCCGGATTTCAGGCACTCTAAGATCGTAAAATCCCAAATCTGCCGGAACATGGGGTTGATAATGATCTTTATATAATGGCTTTGCTTTTGCCGTATTTGTCCATTCAGTAAATCCTTTTCCCCACCATTCATCATTCTCAGGTATCAGATGAAATTGGGGTAAATAATGTGCAATAAATTTTATTTTTCCCATTTAAAACCAAATATTAATTGATAATATTAAACACGTAACGTCATTAATTCAAGATAATTTCTACAAGCTTATTGAGATCATTAATCTGCCTTGTTGTAATGAAAGCATACCTGTTCGCCAATACTTCCCTGGATGGTGGATTTTTTAAACTTTTAACAATGGCCTCTTTGATGGATGATACATCATATGGATCACAATATATCGCAGCTTCCCCGCAAATCTCAGGGATGGCGCTTACCGCTGAAACAATACTGGGAACATTGTAACTCATTGCTTCGATCGGAGGATATCCAAAACCTTCACTTAATGAGGCATATATCAGGCATGCCGCATGGCAATAGAGATATTCCAGGTTTTCCGCGGAGAGGAATCCTAAAACGATAAACCTGTCCTTGTTTTTAATTTCAATGTCCAGTTGTGCCAGATTTTCAATACCCGTCAATACCGCATAATAATTATCAGGAAACACATTTTCGGAAACCAACTCATCAATTGCTCTGGCAATGGCAGGGCCATTTTTCTCAGACCTGCCAAGGTTTATTGAAAGGAAATACTTTATCTTTTCAAAATCATATCCTTTGGCACTGAATGGCTCCGGAGAATATCTGGGTTTCATGCAGGAATATAAAACACTGAATTTGAGCTGTAAGTCATCATTAACATTAAGATTTTCTTTCATGCTTTTCATCGAATAATCTGAAACAGTGATAATATTGGTAACCACTTCATCCTCAATTATTTTTTGATACATCTCCCGCAGGCCATCTGCATAATCACCAAATGACCGTATATTTTTCTGTAATTTTCGTGAGCTAAGTTTATTTTCAAATCTGCATCCGATTTTTTTTCTGAATTTATATATTTGATTATAATCCATAGACATTTCAAAATCCCTGATATCGTGTAAAGTACCGATAACCCGTGTATGGGAGCAAAGAAAACCCAGTTCCTTTCCTGCCGTTACCAAATACTGATAACCTTTCGAATAAACAACCAGGGCGGGTGTGAAAAAAACATCAAATAAATCCGTATTGACCAATTTCCTGATGTCACCTATATTATTGACATCTATAGTTCTAATGCGGTCACCGTTATTTTGACATAAAAATAAAAGAGATTCGTCAATATATAATTTAGGGTTAAGTGCAACATACATGACATATTCATTCCGGGAAATCACTTTGTTAACCAGTTCCCTGAAAACAGCCTTGCCATATTCTCCGCCTCCGTGGAAACCACCCTGGCAAAATAACAAATCGAATAAGACAGATTTCTTGTTTTCTTCAATTTTCAAGGGCTTGATCTGAGAAAACAGCGTCAATGCATTGCGAATGGCCTGAAGCCATGCATATCCATATTTTTTATCCGGCTCCAGATGTGCTCCTTCTCCCCATTCATTCCATGCATTCACGAAAATAAGTCTTTCATCCAGACTTAATTTAAATCTCTTTATTGTATCTGCTATGGCATCTGCCAACCAATTCTCAAAGAGCTCCGGTGTATTATTTACCACTATTGATCCCATCGATTTTCTTCTTGGAACATTATCCCAGGAAGGGCAAACTCCTCTGAATAACTTGTAATCAGAAGTTTTAATACTTTGTGTTTTCTCCAAATTAGCCAACCAATTAAAAATGTGCAGAAATTTTTTCCTTCCCCTGGGTTTAATACCATTAAATAACCGGGTATCATCTGATTTTTCCGGCGGAAATTCAATGGCTGCGTCAAATCCATAAGAAATTGGAAAGACTTTTTCAAACGATTGCACATAAGCCAAGTATATTTCTTCCTGGTTATTGTTGTGAAGCCATTCACGCCAACTATTTGTCGTTTGAACAGGATCAGGAAATTTAGCGGGGCGATATACAAGTAATAGAGGTTTGCCATCAATGCGTATGTACCTTTTATCTTTAAAATACTTGCTGACATATTTTATAAAACTTATATCATCATCCGGGGAATATTGCTGAGAAATCAATATCTCCGAATCATAACCATCCCAACGGCGTGTCCAGTTTTCATTGGCCCAGCAAAGACAAAATGGCAGATCTAAAGATGGATCAGACTGGTAGTTTAGGATGGGTGTTTCTAAAAGTGTTTTCCCGTTAAACCAGTAAAAATAAAAACAAAATCCAGTTATTCCATACAATTGAGCCAGTTCAACCTGGCGTTTCATTATTTTGCCATCCAGTAAATTATAATAACCCAATTCACCCGGCAAATGGGGTTGATAATGTCCTTTAAAAAGAGGTTTGGCTTTTTTTACGTTTGTCCATTCAGTAAATCCATTACCCCACCACTCATTATTTTCCGGAATTTCATGAAATTGAGGCAAATACAGCGCTATTATCTTTACGGGCAGTGAAGTAAGCGGACTTGCATTAAGCAATGGAACAAATGGATCTTTTTCAGAGACAAGGAATACACCATTTGTTTTATGATATTTCCTTTTTTCTTTCCTGCCAATGTTTTCGTAATGCAATAAAGGATTTATTCCAGCCTTTTCAACATCCGGATTTAAAAAAAGATACGAACTTCCATCAAACAGCGGAGATGGATTTCTTTTTTCTTTCCAGCCATGATTAAGATAGTGGTCAACCGGATCAACATTTGCTTTTTCAACATCTTCGTTATAAAATAAATACCATTCTTTATTGAACAGGCTGGAACTTATAATAGTAGCATAATCAGGATTTTTATATTTTCTAATATTTACCTGGTATTTTAAAATAAAGTAAAAATAATCAGCATATCGTCTAATAGTCCCTAGAAGTGAATTAACAATACTGTTCATATACATGCTGCTTGTTCGATATTAAAATGGTTATCGTGTAAATACAAGGCTGACTTGCCTTTAGAAAGCAAAGGTAATTATACTTTTGCAAAAACAAAGCAAAATGAAGAAATAACAGGAAATGAACCATGCCTTCAAACCCTATCAAGGAGGGGTCGATTTCTTTGACAAAGGTTATCGACCACACACAAGTTCAACTACTCATTGATCTTCTTTATAACAAAGTCGCGCCAGGTCTTTGCGATTTTACCAGGATCGGGCATCCGGCCGACCCTGTATATAAGCAACAGCAACATGCTATTCACACGTATATATCAAGTATCCTGCAATATGGGATTCGTAATGGCAGGGAAATAAAGGTTTTGCTAAAGCCACATTTGCCCATTCAGTAAAGCCCTTCCCGCACCAGGTCTCATTCTCAGGGATTTGATGAAACTGGATTTCAACTGATCAGAAGAGATGAATTTATCATTTTATAATAGCTCTTTTACTGCCTGTTTTCATGCTTTTTGCGGAATTTATTTCACAATTTCAATCACGGGACATCCCTGTTATCAAAGAATTATTAGCTTTGTAATGCCTATATGCAATATATTAATGTTAAAGCATTGCTTACTCCTTTCAATTGAAAGTATTAATCATAATTAAAAATGATGTTGCCAAAAATCACGGTCATTACCCCAGCATTGAACACCGGGGCATCTATAGAAACAGCGCTGAAATCGGTTGCAACTCAAACCTATCAGAATATTGAGCATATCATCGTTGATGGCGCCTCAAAAGACAAAACACTTCCAACCATTCGCAAGTATCAAAAGATGTATAAACACATCCGCCTGCTTACAGAGAAAGACTCAGGAGTCTATCAGGCAATGAACAAGGGAATGGATCTGTCCACAGGTGACTGGATGTATTTCATGGGCGCCGATGATGCCTTTTATAATGAAAACACCCTGACTGATCTCTATGAACAAGGTCTCTTTCAGGAAGAGCAAATTGTATATGGGAATGTATCCGTTCTTGGAGATACTTCCTGGGCGAAAAACGGCAGCATATATGACGGCCCGTTTGAATTAAAAAAACTTTTAAAAAAAAATATTTGTCATCAGGCCATTTTTTACCCCAGTAGCGTAATAAAGCAAATCGGATATTTTACTGAAAAATATTCAACTTCTTCAGATTGGGATTACAACTTACGGTGCTTTATTAAATACAAATTCACCTATGCAGATAAAATCATAGCTTTCTTTAAAACAGGAGGTATCTCCATGGGTGGCGACGATTCCTTGTCAAAAGACTTTGTGAATAATATCAAACAACATTTTCAACTTGATCCATATTCCGTGAGTGTCTATGACGAGGATTCACCATTTTATTACCTGATGTCACGTTACCGGGAAATGGAACTTCATAATCGCATCATCGCACTGGGAGAAGAAGCGGAGCGCTTAAGACAACACATTGCAGGCCAACAAACAGGCCATCTTGAATCGGTCACCAACATGGGAAAGCAACATGAAAAAGTGATTTCTGACATGCGGTTGGAATTTGATGAAACCCTCAGCAATTTAAGGACTGAAAACACGAACTTCCTTTTCACGCTAAGAACAGAACACGATCAAGTTATCGCCGCATTAAAAGAAGAGAATGCTTCACATCTAACGAACCTGAAAACTGAATATGATCAGAAAATCAATGACTTAAGGGAAGAACAGGCTGCTTTGTTAACCAGCCTTAAAACTGAATACAGTCAAGTTATCGCCACTTTAAAAGAAGAACATGCTTCACTTCTGTCGAACCTGAAAACTGAGCATGATAATAATATCAGCAATTTAAAAGTTGAACACGGCCATTTTGTAACAAATTTAAGAACGGAATACAATCAGGAAATCTCAAACCTGAAGATTGAATATGATCACCTTTTATCAAATCAGAGAACAGAGCATAACCAGGAAACCACCAACCTCAAAATCGAGCATAGTCATTTTGTTTCCGATTTGAGAATTGAACACAACCAGGCTATCGGTCATCAAAAATCAGAACAGGATCTTTTGGTCAAGGCCTTGAAATCAAGTCACATCGAAGCGATGAACGCCCAAAAGGAGGACTACGAAGAGATTGTAAGATCGCTGCAGGCTGAAAAAAGTTCATTCCTGAAACTCTTCCAGCAAAAGGAGGCTGAATTCACGCAGGTTATGGAGGCCGGCAACCAACATGTTGAACAACTTACATCTGCCCTGGCAAGCAATAAGCTGCATTTCGCTGAAACAATTGAAAGACACAAGGATGATATCACGAACCTTCAGGCAGCAATTCTCGCCAAACAAAAGGAAATAGACACTATTTTCAACTCCTATACCTGGAAAGTCGGGAAGGTTCTGCTTTCTCCCCCGGTTTTCATTGCAAAGAAATTAAAGCACGAAAAAAATTAGCCATCAACCCCATTCATAATCCAGGTGAACGATCCCGGTATTCAAATTGAATGCCTGTACCTGGAAATAATCTTTGGATTGATCAACAAAATCGATCAGCTTTTCAGCCTGATCTTCATAAATTCCTGCCCTTATATAATATTTATTCGTTCCGAGGTTGATCCGGCTGAAATGAACATCACAATATCCCTCCTGTATCATTTTTTCGGTATTGATATTATCCAGGAGCGTGTTGATGCCAAAAATAAAATAATCTTCCATGGAATAGATGGCCACCCCAAAGTTCAGTTTATCGATATTTTCATTTTTCGTAAACCGGATCCTGACACCCAGGTCGTCACCGGTTTTAAAAATATTTTTCAAATCTCCATTTTCATCCAGGAATTCAATTTTTTCTATCGTAGCCGCTTTGTTCACCGGATTGTTATCAATAAAAACCGGATCAATGTTAATATTGTCAAGCACTATTACCTCGGATTCTTTTTGTTGTGCTTTCTGAGAAATCCTGTGCTCTTCATCCGACATGTTCTGCAGTGTGTATTCTGAGGCTACCTCTTTTGCATGACCTGTCATCACATCCCTGCCACTGCGAAGCAGCATGAGCCGGTCACAGTATTTTTGCGCGACGCCCAGGTCATGGGTGACCAGGACAACCGTTTTCTTCTGGTGTTTGTAATTGACGAATTCAGTGAGACATTTTGTTTGAAAATTGAGGTCACCAACAGCCAGAACTTCGTCCATGAGCAGGATTTCTTTATTGGCATGGATGGCAACTGAAAACGCAAGCCGCACCTGCATCCCACTGGAATAATTTTTTACTTTCAGGTGTATAAACCGTTCCAACTCCGAAAATTCGATAATTTTGGGATATTTCTTCTCAATTTCCTTAAATGTCAACCCGAGGATGGTACCATTCAGGAAAATATTATCTTTTCCCGAAAGTTCAGGATTAAAGCCCACCCCAAGTTCAAGGAAGGGAGATATCTGCCCGTTCACTGCTACCGATCCGGAATCGGGAGAATAGATGCCCGCGAGAATTTTTAACAGAGTTGATTTACCGCTTCCGTTCCGGCCAATGATCCCGAAAAACTCTCCCCGTTTTATTTCCAGGGAGACATCTTCCAGTGCATTATATTTTTCGTAGATCGTTTTTTTTCTGAACCCGATCACCTTCTCCCGGATCGTATTCCTGCGCTCCTGCGGAATTTCAAACATTTTCGAAATATGATCGACTTTTATGGCAATATCGTTGTTCATTTCAGTAAGTTATAACTACATGCTTTCAATCAGGTTTTTTGAGGATTTTTTTAAAAACCATATACTTCCAAGGAAACAAGGGATAAAAATAGCTATGAATATCAGGAGATGATCAAAACGGGCGATGCCATGATCAATTAAAGCAACCCTTGAATGTTCGATAAGCAACGTCATTGGGCTTATATACAAATAGGTTTGTACATCTTGAGGAACCGCCGACATCGGATAAATAATGGGGCTTGCATAAAATAAAACGCCAAGCAGCACCTCCCATATCTGGTTAAGATCGCGGAACCTGACTAATAAAGGAGCAGCAAAAAAAGAGTAGGTCAGTGAAATTCCATAAATAAGAATAATATAAATAAGGAATACTGAAATTTGTAAAATTCCAGGAAAAACATTATAGGCAAGAAGGAAAATAAACAGAATAACCAGGTTGAAGAAAAAAGCAAGGGCGCTATGAACCGTTGAAGAAACAATGATGAGCCATAACGGAATATAGACCTTTTTTAATATGGGAGCTTTTGTGAGCAAACTATTCATTCCGACCGTTGTTGCTTCTGAAAAGAAAAACCAGAGGACGAGGCCAACCAACAACCGGATCGTGTAATTTGGATTGTGTTTGAAAAACAGATTCGAGAAAACAAAATTCAATATTAGGAAAAGACAAAACGGTTTAAGAAAAACCCAGATGGCTCCCAGCCAGGATCCCTGGTACCTCATCTTCAAATCAGTCTTGGCCAGCATCCAGATGGTGTCCCAGTAATGAAGCTGTTTTTGGTGAAACATATTTTTCATAAATAATTCATCCGTTTAATAATTTTTCCTGCTTTCAATATTTTAGCAGACAGACCGACTTTTATCAATCATGATCCTTATAACAATAAAAAAGGGTAAAATTAGCAATTTTTGACTAATTCCAAACATAATGAAGCTGAATGCTTATCGAATGCTTAACGAACGCTAATCGAATAAAAACTTGGAGATGGCTTGGAGCAGCAGCATAAAAAACAAAAAAAACTACGACTTGATTGATTTATAACATGTTAACGATAATGTTAATAATTCAAAATTTGTCATTCAACAATATTTTCAACTCAACTTATTGATATAGTGCGATATTGATAAAATTGTTGTAAGAAAAAAGTGCAATCTGAAGCAAAAATTGGAATAATTACCAACAATAAAAAAAATGATGCTACCTTTTTATGGTTTCAGGATTAAGCCTTACAAACTTAAAACCTGTAAACCATGAATACGATTGAATCATTTCCCTACCTGATCGACAATATCCTCGCTGATCTCGAAGCTGCTGCACGGATCCGTATCGACTGTCAATCAGTTGATAAAACAAATTCCACCGAAGGTGATATCCTGAGAGTTACCGCTGTAAACGACATGATTTCAGCCTGTCATTTCTTCCATTATATGGAACACCTGAGGGTCGAAGCCATGAATAAACTCCGGGAGACCTTGCCGCAAATCGCAACTTCCGATATGGAAGCCTTCTTTGACCAAATGTTGCGCCGGGTCCGTAAAATTTCCCATTCTGTCGAGGTGAACCGATCGTCGGTACCCACCGATAATCATGGGATGACTGTATATTGGGCAAGGCGATCTTTAAATTGCCGTTACCATTATCGTAACACCCAAGAGCCAGAGGTCGTCAGGGCAGCTCTTGTAAACACCCGCCGTCATGCATTGACCTATTATCTTGTGCTGAAGAAACTGGAAGACCGGATCAAATGCTGCGCCGGAGCTGCACTGGGCATTCAATTCACACCTTTGACCTTCCACGGCATCAAACAAGGGACCAAGTTCAAACTTACCTGTTCGGTGGCCTTTTTAAGCGCTTTCCTGCGGATACTGTGCGACCGTAACCTCGTGGAAAATCCTAATGTTTCAGAGTTATGCCGCCGGATTGCAGCTGCCTGTTGCACCAGCAGGCAAGAGAATCTGAGTCCGCATAGCCTCCGGAACTGCTTCGATAATCCAACTCCCGAAGTGCTTGAAAACGTACGGGAGGAGTTGCGGTTATGTGACAAATATATCATGAACCTCATCCGGCGTCAACGACGTTAACGGCTGTAATTCATTTTGTTATCAAGGGTGTATACACCCTTTTACACTACCGGGGGCCTTTGAGCCCCTTTATCTTTGCTTCTTCAAAATGAGCCAAGTAGGAAAATAAGCTGATGAAAGAAATGAAAAATTTGCAATTATACCCCAACCCCATGACCCCTTCCCCACTATGGGAAGGGGAAAAAAGTCTCTCCCTGTCTTGGGAAGGATTTGGGGTGGGGCAACAGGATATTGTTTGTTCAAACAAAGTTAACCAGACCACGACGGTGGTCGTATTTATTCACCATTAAAATTAAACAACATGTCAAACACAACTGAAAATGTTTTAACAAAAACCTATCGGGGAAAATTCGGAGACCAGATGGTTTTTCGCAACCGTGACGGGATGAGCATCATGGCAAAGCTCCCGAAGAAGAATATGAAACCCGTGGCCGAATCGCAGCTGGCTGTGCGCCGGAGGTTCAAAATGGCCTGCCGTTGGGCAAAACAGGCCCTGCTGGACCCCGATAATCTGGCGGAATACGCTGCACTGGCAAGCGGGATGAAAACACCCTACATCATGGCTGTCACCAATTACCTGCGACCTCCCGAAGTTCGTGAGATCATCGCATCCGGATACACAGGAGAGGCAGGTAATAAAATCAATGTGGTTGCCTCTGATGATTTTAAGGTAACTGGTGTAACGGTGAAGATCATTGACGCCTCCGGCATGCTGATCGAAGAGGGGCCTTGCCAGGAAAATCTGTTAGCCGATTGCTGGGTATATACCACTACAGTGGCTATAGCAAGCCTTGCAGGTATAGTGATCACTGCCCAGGCAAAGGATATTCCCTGCCATACCGCTTCACTTTCGATAACACTTTAACAAGAAATAGCCTAGCGGCCGGCTGCAAGATAATGGATGAAAAACATCGGAAACACACTCAAACAGAGAATTAGACTCACGCTCCGTCTCACACAGAGACATAGTCCAACCTCAACGATCCACGATCGAAAATCGCTTTCCCCTGAATAGTATCCAAATTGTATTAGCAGCCGACCCTGGCTTTCTTATTTTGATTTACGATTAATGCGAATCAAGGGTTGAAACATATTTATTTAAAATGCCGAAGGCATGATATTTTTATAGCAAATTAATGCCAATGAACTCCCTGAATGCCGTAGGCATGACATATAATGTCACCACTTCGTGGTTAATGGTGCTTTGCAATTTATTATTCTATAAAAATATCAACCCTTCTTTAAAACATTCAACCCTTGATTGACATGATTAACGAATTACAATTGACGTTCTTTCATTTTGCCATTTTATCTCTTAACATCTATCTCATGAGCACAAAGCATACCATATTCGGACTTCCCCTGCCACAAGCTGTTGGTTTTTTCAGCTTCCTCACGGTAGTAATTTCCATCTGGATCCATCTGGAAATCAGCCTGGCTGAAGTCAATGTTGAAATTGCAAACCTCAAACAGGACTTGATGATCCATAAAGCCGATAACCGGCAAGACTTTGAAACCCTTCAAACCGATATCAATACCGATACCAAGGAGATCCTGCGCAAAATCGAGGAGATCCAGATTTATCTGCGAAACAAAAAGTGAATTTAATTTATAAATTTTGTTCGATGCTTCAGATGGCTTTATTAAGGAAGGGATTTCTTTAAAACAACGGAGGCCCACATTTTCAGCATCTTTCCCCCAACGGTTAAAATGGATTTATTTTTATCAGTAACTTTGTCGAAAATGTCAATTATGCTAACAAAAGAAAAAATAATTTCAGGAAATTATCGTATTAATTGCAGAATTGAAACTAAAATTCTTATTGAATTCGTTACGGTTCACCATTCCGCTAAACAATTAATACTGGATTGATGGACAACATTGCCAAAACGCAAAAACTCGATCTGAATCCAATAAATCCTGAAATCAAGGAAGGGATTTCTTTAATTACGGCTGTAAAAAACCGTAAAGAAACCCTTGAAGAAGCCCTGAAAACATGGGTAACCCATGAACAGGTTGATGAGATCATCATCGTGGATTGGGACTCAGACGAGTCATTGGCGCCGATGATCCATGAGTTCCGGGATAACCGGATAGTGCTCGTGATAGTTGAAAACCAGCAAAGATGGATACAAACAAAGGCATTTAACCTGGGTGCAAGGTTTTCAACAAATAATAAAATCATGAAAATCGATGGGGATATAAAAATCTATACAGGCTTTTTTGATACCCATCCATTAACAGAAGGGATTTTTTACACGGGCAACTGGGCCCTGGGTAGAAATTCAAATGAAACACATCTGAACGGGACCACGTATTTATTCAGAAATGACTTTTTTCGTGTAAACGGATATAATGAACTCTTAAAGTTATATGGATATGACGATACCGATTTGTATACCAGACTGGAGAATGCTGGCTTACGGCGGTTAGATTTCAACAATGATTATTTGCATCATATTGAACATGAAAGCAGGGTTTCTGCGCCGGAATTGTCTGACAACATGGATAAACTGACTGATTCCCAAAAAGCCGACATCAGCATTTTAATGAACAGATACCTCCTTACACAATCTTACTCTTGGGATATTGACAATCAAATGCTTGAAATGAATGTGACACAAATTGCACAAAATGTTTTTCAATGTAAACAAACATTTTCGACGGAACCCGACATTCCGGATGAAATGCTGAGAAAGAGTTTATATATTGCGATGAAAGACAGGTTACATCTTGCCGGGTATGAATTTTCAGAAAGGTTGTTTGAAACCGGAACAAGGAATGAGATGATCGACCTTTATTATTCGTTCCATCATAAAAATGATCACCAAGCTCTTGAAAACCTTTTTAACCTTATCTACAAGTATGATCAATCGGTTTCAAATTCATTATTCACCCAGGAAAAGGAAATTAAATCATTGAAAGACAACAACCGGGTACAACATGAAAAGTTGATTGAATTGACGAATACGCTCGATTCAATACATCAATCATATTCCTGGAAATCAGGTCACTTTTTTTTTGAATTGGTTTCCAACATCTTACGATTCTTCGGGGGAGGCACTTCCCCGAAAAAATAATGTTCATGTGTATTTGCAACCAGATAATCCATTTATTATCTCCCGGGCAGGCATCCCTACACTTATAATAAACAAAGTTATCATAATTGGCTCAGATGATAAAGCGGTTTGCATTTATTCAGCCCTTAATAATCTGAGAATTCGTTGTAAAAAGGTTCGCTTCGGTTCCTGATGGATCCCAACCTGTTTTTTCGCCATGCCTTCCTGGTAGGCGTAATGTTCCCCATATGACCGGAGTTCGTCAAAGCCACCGTGCTTCATGGGATGACTGACAAAATACGCCCGGTAGTCATTCATTGCCATTGCGTGTGAATCAGTAAGAGAAACAGGCTCCTCAGTTACTACATCTTCAATGGTTTTTTTCGAAAACAGTCGATTTTGAAGCAATGTTTGCTTACCGATGTGCAGGATGCAGATGTGGTCGGATACCCCGATTTTCCATCCCCTTTCCGTACATATTTCATGACTAAGTAGTTCCTGCCCCCATCCATAATATAATTCAGGATCAAATTGTCCAACTGCTTCAATAAACTTTCGATGAAATAGAGGTGCCATAAGGTCGGCCCATTTAACAATCCGTGTCTCAGGAGACCCCCAGTTTTGCATTTGCTTCCAGGGTTGTTCCCGCCCGGCAATGCATGGTGACACAATGGCAAAATCCTTGCTGAATAATTCATTCCTGAGAAGATTCACAAAAACCTCAGCAGTAACCTCCATGTCATTATTGAGAAATAACAGGGAATCATACTGATTATCTTTTAAAACCAGTTTAAACGCCTCATTCAATGCACCACCCCAATACAAGTTGGTTTCATACCTGATGTGGGTCGTGGCTGGCATCAACTCGGGTTTTGATCCGTTATCCATCACCAGCAAATCGTATGTTTCCCCCCTGAAGTCATTCAGCGAATTGTACAACCAATCGGTATACTCCGGAAGATTATGATTTAAAATTATTACAAGTGTCTTGGTCATTTCTGTATATCTTTGCCGTCTCCCCCTTCATTCCGGAAGAACTTTACATGAGAACAAATTTAGGAAAGAAATCATATATTCCTGTTTTTAAACTTATAGAAACCGGATCAGGATAAGATCAAATTTATCACCAACTTCCGAAGAGGCAAACTGAACCTTGACCGGATTAAAAGCATTTATTTTTGTGGAAAAAAAACGGTTCTGGTCTCAAATCCTGCTCTGCGTGAAATAACACCGAGTAATCGTTCAAGAGCATGTGCCAGAGTCCCGTCTGTTTGGTTTTCTTCATCTTCAAAGTGATGAATTTCAATATTCTTTTCAACTATTAATGCCAGTGCCTTCGGTCTGAACCAAAACATGGATCCGAGTGGAAACACAAAATCCTGTTGAAGTTCTTCCAATTGTAATTCAGAAAAAAAAACGGAGGCAGCCCTGAAATTATTATCAGAGCTCGGGAGTGGCCCCCAACCCGTATCAAGGCCTAAATAAACAATGTAGGGATACGCCACAGGCCAGATCATACCCAATTGCGGATTTTGAACAAATTCAGTAACAATTCTATTTATAATCAATGAATTGCCCAATAATTGGTCCAAAAGGAATGTTCTCCAGCCCTGAAGATTTAAATTATGCCCACTACGCTTTGAATGAACCTTGCATACCAGGTCATACTGCATCAGATGTGGCTTCAGCAAGGCAATAAAGGGGGCAATATCTCTCCCCCTGTTGTTAATCGCCAAAACCATGGTTTCAATATCCGGAAATTCCATCGCAAACAGCGCTCTGACACTTTCTTCATGCAGATGCGTTGTGGTTATATATAAATCAAACGGGAATGTTATATTTTTGAAGTAACGTATAAATTCGACTGCCATCTCCGGATAAAACAAATGGCAAACAACAGCAATTTTCAGATCAGTTTGTGCTAATTCCGTTTTTCCTAAATCACTGATATCTGACATATTCAGGCACAATTCTTCTTTGAATTCGAAGGCTTTGGGCAAACGACCTTCCGCTTTCCCGGAATTTATATAGTGTACCAATGGATTAATTCCTAAAACTCTGACATCTTCATTTGCGGCAAGGTAATACTGCGTGTCAAAGGCCTGACTCGGGCTCCTCCCCTCCCTCCAACCCTGGAAATAAAAGTGTTCCATCGGATTTACAGAAGAGGCCCGGATATCCTCATTTGAGCGCAAATAATAATCAGCATCAAATAAACCACTTTGGCTTATCAGGTAAAGATCACCCGATATATTGCCATTGTCATAAGGATTTAACTCTGGCTTTACAGGAAAATTATTATCCGGAAACCCCTCCTTGTAAGCAGGGGTTTGAGTTAAGGACATTTCAGGCTGGGATAATCTCCCCTCCTTTTTGCCATGCAGGATAAAATGCACCAATGGGTTCAAACCAGAAGTCCTGACATCTGGATAGCATGCCAGGTAAAATGCACTGTCAAAACAAGGTCCGGGATTACGCCCTTCAAAACCACCATGATGAAGATAATGGACAACAGGATCCACGCCTGCCGCCTGGATGTCCGGATAATTTTGCAGATAGTATCTGGCATCAAATAACCCGCTCTGCTTTATTTCACTTTCGTAGTTAATTTAAAAAAACCTGAAACCAGTGCCCCCCCTATTTGAATTTATACTAAAGAATCTTTTTTGCAAGAATAACTTCCAGGTAGAATTGCTTTATCAGAAAGTAAATCTTGTCTGACATAAAAGAAAATCAGCCGGTTTTCATGATAATCGACTGAATTTTGAAACAATATAACGAATTGGCCCGGTAGCACGCCAACTTAGTGAATTTAACAGTTCCTGCAATCTTTGTGAAGCAACTGAATTTCTGAATGTCAACTCAGCAATTTGTGACTGGCCATTTGCAATCACTTCCAGCAAATCAATGATTTTTGTTTCCTGGCTATCTGATTTTCTTGTGACTTCTGCCAGCTTTAATTCCAGTTTATCGTTAATAAATATTTGAGCTCCTGTTTTTGCCGCGCTGGCTTCGATGATTTTTTCTTTTTCAGCTAACATTGTGTCCTGGTTAGCTATTCTACCAGTTAACTCAGTAATCATTGCATCCCGGCAATGTATGGTGCCATTTTGTTCAGCTATCTTTTCAGTTATGTTTTGGATGGTTTTTGTTTGTTCGACCAGTTTTAACGATTGGTCATTGATGAGATTGGTTTGTTGAATTAATTTCGCCTCAATGTTTTCGATAATTTTGGTTTGCTCGGCTATTGTAGCCTCACGGCCACTTAAAAAATTCATTAATTCAGTGTTGGTTTTCTCCTGGTCGATGGAACTATTTATCAGTCCGGCTATGGCATTGTCTTTATTGGTGATGTCCTGTGTCAATACCCAGTTGTCTGCATCCATTTTAATTTTCAATAAATCCCTCGAAGCCTCGCTTTCTGCAATCAGCGGCCGAAAAACATTACAGGCTGCATCGAACTCCTTTTTCACCCGGTCCAGTTCCTTAAAAACACCCATATCAACAGGGCCTGATCCAGAGATGGCGATGAATATCGGATAAACGATTTTAACCCACTGTGATACTCCCTTGTGTAACAGCAATTGCTGTTGTGTTATGCTATGATGCCGATAGCTCCGTGTCACATAAGACTCAATCTCATTAATAACTGCTCCTGACATTTTTGGCCAGTGAAGATCAAGCTCGCTACTTACCTTTTCAAGCACACTTCGCCAATCAAATAACAGTTCCTCGTATTGTATTATACTCCTAGGTATGTTTCGACTGGCAATTTCTGCGTCTAACATATGACGTAACCAAATCAGGAGTGCATCAGTAAAAGAAATACCATCCCGCTTCTCCAATGATGCTGCAACCTCCAAAGGGTTACGCAGCGTTATAACCAATTTTGGTGTTATCTTTAAATTTTCAAGTTGTTCTAACCAAAAAGGAAGAAATCGACAAATACGTGGGTCTTTAATGATAAAAGAGGAGGCGTTCCCAAATTCTTGTTTAACCAAATTCTGCAACTCTGCAGCAAAGTTTTTTGCCTCATGAGAATTGAACCAATTGGGATTTAATAATTCCCATTCATGCCACCTAGTGCCAGCCGAAGCCAATAGCTTGCCGTGAAATTTTTCAAATTCGAGAGATTCCCAGTACCCTAATGGATTATCTGCCGTTGGGGGCATTATTGTTTTAGGAGGTGTTGCTCCAAGTTTGGCCAGCATCCCGGCAAATGCTGAAGTGCCGCTTCGATGCATTCCCAGAACCAGAATAGCTATACGTTGGAATTCCATATTTTTTTTAAACTTATAGACTTTATCTGATCAGTGATTGTGCATAAAATTAAGCATTTTATGCGAATTGCAGGTTTCGGAATATTAATTTACAGATGTTCGATAAAACCTGAGCTGGCTAATATTTATAATTAAACTCATTGATGATCAGAATAGTATTAATCATTTTAAAAAAGCAAGCCTATTCGTTCGAATGCTGGAAGAGTGAATGGTTGTTTTTCATCAATTTCTCTATGATAAGTGTTAGCTTCCACGATCTTTCAGCACACTTGAATCAGCATCATCGGGTATTTCATATTCCAGACAAGATTGATTGTATGAATTATCTTTCATGTTTTTTAATTAGCTAAGAACATTATCAGTTGGTTCAGAATCGGCTGTTCGTAAATTTTGTACTTTTACCTATGGTTAAGCATTGTTGTGTGGTAACCTATAAGCATTGATCTTCACCGACCAACCTACTTGTATTATTAACGGACAGCAGTGATTTTTTTTGAAAGTTCCGGAGGTTAGCCGAGATATTATCAACAATGGGTGATTAAGGAATTTAAAAATGGTCTTATTTATTAATTATTTTTATGAAGGACAATTCAATACAAAATGGTCCGGTCGTTATTGGGGGTATCGGTGGCAGTGGTACCAGGGTTATTGCAGAGATATTGAGAAATTTAAATTTTTACATCGGAAATGATTTAAATGACTCTGTCGATAATCTCATTTATACTTTGCTATTCAAACGACGAAAATGGTTTTATAAAAATCGAAATAACAGGAAAATTATTTACCGGGGGTTGAATATTCTTGAAAAAGTGATGACTGGTAGAAGAAGCTTTTCGGTTCCAGAATATATATTCATACTGAATGCCGCTGTTTCCATGTCTAGACATGGACATAACATGGAAAGAAATGGTTCCGGGTTATGGCCAATGAAAAGGGTAGCTAAAATATTTAATTCCGTACAGTTCAATATTCACACCTATGCCGGCTGGGGTTGGAAAGAACCAAATTCACATCTGCTAATCGATTACATGAATGACTTTTTCCCAAATTTTAAATATATTTATGCAACACGCAACGGTCTTGATATGGCCTTCAGTCAAAACCAACAACAATTATTCAACTGGGGTCCTCTTTTTGGGGTTGATTTACCAAAAACCGATCATGATATACCATTGGCTTCATTTCGATATTGGGTAAAAGCAAACCGGTTGGCGCTGGAAAAATGGGAGAATCTTGGGCCGAAACGATTCTTCTGGATCAACTATGATCAGCTATGCCTTGATCCGAAAACTGAAATCAGAAAATTATTCTCCTTCCTGGAGGTTGATGTCGATGAAGACATTTTCAGAAAATGCGCTGAATTACCAAAAATTGCATCATCGACTGGGAGATTTAAAAACCACGATATATCTGGATTTGATCATGAGGATTTAATGTTTCTGAAGTCATTAAATTTTGAAATTTATTAGATTCAACAACACGTGTTTGGTAAAACTTGATACCTTCTAAACTTTCCATTTGTTAGTAACAACATATGTGAGGGATATATTTTCCTAAAAATGCCTTATAGATTTTCCTTGAATTAAAGAATGGCAGTCATTTTCAGATTACGATTGTACAAAGTAAAAATACCGGAAAATGTGGAAGCTCCGTTCCGTTGCATTCCATCGGTTCTGATCGCTTAACGTCATTTGAGAATTTTTTAAAAGAATGTCAAATTAATTGCACTTTAAATAAGCAGGCATATATAAAGTTCTTCAAACTATTTAGAGTTTGCAAGCGTTCCAAAACTTTTATATAACTTTAACCCAATAAAATAACCCAATTCCACTATGTCGGCACAATATTTTGTAGGTATCGGAGCGCAGCGAACAGGTACTACCTGGCTGGCAAATTATTTTACGCATCACCCGCAGGTTTGTTTTAGCGCCATCAAGGAGTTGCATTATTTTGATGCCATTTACAGACCAGACCTGAGCAGTGTTTACAACAAAGATCTGTTTACTGCCCAGTTAAAGGAAGTTAAACGAAAAATGGATGAGGAAGGGGTGACATTGGAGAAATCACTTGAATACAATTGTCTTTTGGCCCGTATAGAAATGATTGAGGATCCGTTAAAATACAAGGAATATTTCAGTTTACGTTTAATGCCTCAACACCAGGCATTCGGAGAAATTACACCGGCTTATTCTTTGCTGAATGAGGATGGGTTTCATGCTATTTTGAATTTATATCCCGATGCAAAATTTATCTTCATTTTAAGAAATCCCTGTGACAGGTACTGGTCACACCTGAACCTGCACGATGGAAGGTTTGAGCATTTTTCTGCGCTGGAGAAGGCCATTGAATGTCTTGATAACCTTCAATACACCGAAAGGACAGATTATAAAAGAACGATTACAACCCTGGCAAATATTATCATGAAAGAAAACATACTGGTTCTGTTCTTTGAGCATTTGTTTGATTCTGCAACAATGGAAAGGGAATTAAGGAAGATTACAACTTTTTTAGGTATTGATTACCTTACCCCTGATTACAAGCCTTTGAATGAAAGCAAAAAAAATACTCTTCCTGTGGAATACAGGAAGAGTATTTTTCAACATTTCTACTTTGTTTATGAATTCATCTTCCGTCATTATCCGGATCAAATCCCGCAATCCTGGCTTGATGATTCACAAACTTTTAAAAAGTAATGTTATTTCTCAAGAGTTGCAACTCTTTTCTGAAGTTGGATCACATATAATGTCAACTCTTCAACTTTCTGGAGAAGGGTAGCATTCATCTGACCAAGATTGTTACCATTGGCAACAACTTCAGCAGCGCTAGGAACACCAGGTAAGTGGCTGTTAGCGTTGATGTAGTTTTCAACTTCGTTCAAAGGCATTAACTGATAGTCTGATTTGAAAACAAAATCCGGCCACCAAGCAGCACTTGAAACTTTTACTTCGATTTCGGTGCAGGATATTTTACCGTTTACTTTGGCTTCGCCGTTGACACACAGTTTTGCACTTGGGTTGGATACACCAATACCCAAGTTACCATTGGAACGCAGATAGAGAGCTACAGGTGCAGCTGCAGGAACAGCTTCGAAAACGAGAACGTCAGAAGCATGTACTTGATCCCTGATTTTAAACTGACCACCTGCTGCTGATTTGAATCTCCATTCACCAGCTGTCGTCAAATCTTTCATAACAAACGCAGCACCACCGGCGCCAGCTGTTTTTTCAACAGTGATCGCTGTTACAGTAGCAGCACCAGCAGTAACATGGAGGTTATAGATAGGACTTAATGTTCCCATACCAACATTACCTGTTCCTGGGAATGTATTCTGAGCATATGACATGGTTCCGAAAAGAACCAGAACTAAAATTGCTAATAATTTTTTCATAATATTTTGAGTTTATAAAGTTAAAACTAAATTGAAATAACAAATTGGTTATAATAAGAGGCACGATGATGGGGAAATTCTCACAACCGCAGCACCATCATTATTTCAGAGCGGGTTGCATAAGCGACCGCACTGAAGATATAACCAGTTAAGATTGGATTACGGGTAACCTGTGGCAGGAGGCGGCTTTCAACAGCTGCTTTCCTTTGTTGCTCAGGGGCTACTCCAGATAATACATTGGCTGATGTTGTAAAACTTCCCTGTTCTGCATCGCCGGCATGAAGGTGTCCTTTTGTGCGTGCGGGGAAGGGAGAGAAAAGGGTATAGGCGACGGACAGGCTGGCCTGTTCTTCGATCGTTTTTAGTTCCTCAACCGTTACCAGCCGGATCTCCTTTTTATGTTGTTTTCCTTCTTTTATGTTGGACTCAGCGGGCGCATAAATAAACCCTCCGGCAGAAATCCGTGTTCCGGGAAGAAGTTGTATCGATTTTCCGTCAGATGAAGAATAGGTAAATCCGTTAGCAGAGATCCTGGTTCCCGGAAGAAGCTGGACCGACTGACCGCCAGATATCGAAGATTGTTCAACAGTACTTCCCTCTGCAGAGAGAGTGCAGGTTAAGGCAATGAAAATGAAACCTTTAAACCAGTGTAAGTACTTCATGTTCTTAACAATTCGAAAGATGACGATACAAAAATAACATTAATATCAATAAAGTCAAGAAAAAAATTAAAAAATTTAACTTTTATTTTTTAATGATCTTTTCGGTTTCTGAATTCACGCCTGAGGTAACATGAACCACATAAACCCCGGTAGGCCTTTCAACCAGAGAAAATTCCTGTTTACGGTCAATTTGCATGTCCTTTGAAAGGATCCTGTCGCCAAGCACTCCGAAAATCTCAACATGTACCTTCGCACTGGTAACATCGCCATTCAATTCAAGTGTGAATTTTCCGGGAGTCGGGTTCGGGTAGATTTTGAAAACAGAGTTGTTCGGGTTGCCGATACCCGGGTTTTCGATACCGGAAATGGCAGGTGCTTCGATGATCGGGTGGACATAAGGTGAGCAGAAAACCGAGGGTGATATGGAACCGTGCATGTATCCGCCAAGTTCAACTTTGGTACCGGTATAATAAACGATGTTGACGCCTGCGTGGTGCTCCACGCTGCCACCGTTCTGTACCAGGTATGTTGTTCCGTTTCCGGCTATAAGCAATGTTTGAGAGGCATCAGCGCACTTAACATCTCCGGATGCAATGGTTTTGTTCTGCAGGGAACGGACCGCGGGAGGAGGATTTGCATCGCCGAGGTTACCGGTAAACGTGCCAAAAGCAGCGAGGCCCTGGGCATCGATCGTATTTGCAGAAGTATTTGCTGCATTATAGGCCGTAAAGGGAGGCGTGTCCACTTTGAAACAGAAAATATCAGCTTCCGTTCCCTGGACATCTGCATCTACATATTTAAAGGTCGAGTTGCATGCAAATCCGGTAATTGCGGACTGGGAAACAGTCCAGTAGCGTGTCAGGTAGCTTGTTACCGGCGTGCCGGCAGTAGCGTTGACAACGGTAACACCTGCATAGTTATTGGCGCCAAAGGTGGCACCGCTGTTAAATGCAAGGGTAACCGGTGAATATTCGGCTGTTGAAACTGCATCCCCAACAGGGAATGTAAAGCTGGGCGCAGCGGTCTTGAACTCTTTGCGGAGTTCTCCGGGGCCGGGTGCTACCACCATGTTTGATGCATTGAGCGTTCCGGAAACAGAAGCATCCGGTCCAAGGAGCAGGCTGTATGAGCCAAGTGTTACCAATCCGTTTGTAAGCGTTAGCGTTCCGTTTACCCTTGTATTTCCCGCTACCGTCAATCCGTTCGAATTGGCCAGTTCAAGATTTTGAATGATGTTCTGGCCGCTGATGGTCTGGGCAGTAGTGCCGGAAAAAACGATGGCGCCGGTTCCAAGGGAGTTGGCCGTGGCATTGTTGTTTTCCAGATTCTTTTTCAGGATCAGCGTTCCCTGCACATCCAGTGTCCCTCCATTGTCCAGAACGACATTCTGGGTAGAATTCAGAGAACCGGCGGAACTAACAACCACCTTGGTGCCACTGGTCACCGTCATTTGTGAATATCCCAGGTTTGACGCGGCAAAGAACAGGGCACAAACCAATAAAAGTTCGGACAGCAGCTGTCGATTGAGTAATTTGTATCGAATATTTTTCATAGTTTTCAGATTATATCACAACAAAGATACGAAATTAATTATGCAATCCAACAATTTTTAATTATTTTTTTTTATAAATGTTCCGCGCACTTTGATGGCAGTATTTGTCATCGGGGCGCCCAGACTGCAAGGACCAAGCTTTGCCTGGAACAGATTGTGCTCCTTTGCATGGAAGCCTGTGGTCAGTTGTACGTAATTACCCCCCTTGTAGGTTACGTTTGTGCCCAAACCTCCGGTGATAATACGCGAAGATTGTACATTGTTGCTGGCTTCATAGAACTGGTATCCGGTGTAATTGGGATTGCTGGGGTCATTTCCTGTGGTGAGTGCCCAACCCCAATAGCAGCTTGAATAGAGGTTTGACCTCCATAATCCGCGGCCGAAGGTTCCTGCTGTAATTATTCCGTAAGTTTTATTGATTTCAAGGTCAAACACAGGCACGGTTGGCAGACCATTGCGGAAAGGGGTCCAATCAGTATGGTCATCATCAATGTAGAAAACACCTAAATCATTGCCGATGTACAATGCATCTGCAGGTGCATAATTATTGTCTTCATAAGCGATGCAATTTACCGGAACATTGGGCAGCGAGCCGGAAAGATTTGACCAGGTCGCACCTCCGTCAGTGCTTTGATAGACCTTCTGGCCGGCAGTAAAGCCGCCCAGTGTCACAAACAGCCTCAGGGAATTATCGGGATCCACGGCAATGAAGGTGATTATGATCCCGGGTAACCCTGCTGAGACATTGGACCAAGTTGCCGCGGCATCATCCGACCTGTAAATGGTCGCTCCGTTGGATGCATAAATCCTGTTTGTGTTGCTTGTACCGATGGCCATGGCCCCGCGTCCGTCCGCACCCATGTTGGTCCAGGTACTGCCGCCATTGGTACTTTTATATACGTCATTGTATCCGCCGTAAATAATACTGCTGTTGGAAGGGTTCATGATGATCGGGGTCACCCAGCTGCCTGAAGATCCGGCAGGTTGAAGGCTGCCGGTAAAGGTGGTTCCTCCGTTGGTCGATTTATGTAGTTCTCCGTATTGGATCATATTGTACAACACAAGCGAGTTGGTGAAGTCGATCATGCAATCCATACCATCGGCGCCGAGCATATGCAGCATCGTAGTTCCTCCGGTCCATTTATTGGAGCCATTGTCCTGTACCCCGCCGGTGATCAGGCTTGGGTTGCCTTCGAACCCGGCTATTCTGTAAAATTGCGTGTTGGCGATTCCGGCAGTAAGGTCTGTCCAGTTGAGCCCGAAATCGGTCGAACGGAATACTCCGCCGTCGCTGACACAGTAAACCCAGTTATTCAAAGGATTTATTTCCAATCCATGGATGTCGGCATGCGTATATCCGATACCTCCTGAATTATCCCACATGGAGCTGATGGTCCAATTGCTTCCCCAGTTTGAAGAAGTCCAGGTATTGATTCCACCGCAAATTATATTCGAATTGGTGGTTCTTGAAACGGCGATGGCCAGATCATAGTTTGTCTGGTCATCGGCATCATCACCGATAGAAGAATAACCCAAAATATTTGGGGTGGTCGAGCGTGTGGAGAAGTTCACACCGCTATTGGTGGAGAGATAGGTTCCTGCATAGGTTCCGGCCACGACGGAGGGGCCAGTAAAGAGGAAAACATACCCGGTGGCGGCCGGAGTAACCCCGATCGCCATCCTGGAAGCGGAGGTCGGGACGCCTGAAGTGATCCCGGTCCAGGTATCACCAGTATCTGCCGACCTGTAAAATTGTGTACCGGAGGAGGCGTAAACAATCGTCGGATCTCCCGGTTTGAATTCAATATCCTGGAAGCTGCCCGTTTTAGCCTGGGTCCAGGAAGCACCGCCGTTTGTGGTTTTTTGAATTCCATCGTTGGAAACCACAAACAGGATTAGATGGTTGGTGGGATGCATGAGGATTTTATATCCCCTCACAGCATCCGTTACAGCATAGGTCAACCCGGTCGCAAGCCATGTATCACCGCCATCGGTAGATTTCAATACGCCGATTGATTGCGTATCCCCGCCATCACCATCACCGGAGAGGATGTAAATAATATTTGTATTTGTGTAGTCAACAGCGATACCGGAAACGCCGATGCTTGGCATTCCGTCGGTAAGCGGGGTCCAGGAGGAACCGCCATTGGTTGTTTTCCACAAACCGCCTGCGGGCGCCCCCACCCAGAAAATATTTGCATTCGTAGGATGAAAGGTAATGCAGTTGATGCGTCCGACTCCTCCGTTCCAACCATTTCCCCACACATATCCATATGGGCCAAGGTTACTCCAATGACCACTGGAAACATCCGTTTGATCGCTGTTGTCGGCCTGGGGGTGGGTTTCGAGGTAATTCTGGTAGGCTTCAAAGTTCCGGGCGGCCCAATTCACGACTTTGCCATCCGATGTAAGCCTGCGTTCTGCAAGGTATTCCCAGCGTTTCCATTGTTTGAACCCGGTTCCCTTTCCTGTGCTTTTTCCCTCAAAGTACTGGCTCACCCTGTTTTGAATGGTGGCAAAATCATTGGTTCCGGCATTCAGATAAAGATCAGATACATTGACCTTTTGACCTGATGACATTCCTATACCGAGAAAAAGATATGCTACCAGGGTAATATATAAATGTTTTTTCATGTTCATCCATATTAAATTAATGATAACCACGCTTTGCTTCGACCGGCTCTACAACCTTAAACCAACAATTCATTTTATCAATCGGGTTTTTTACCTTCAGGTTGTGTGTGTACACCTTTTTGGTCCCTGTAATTTGTTGTACGTCCTGCTTTCATTGATTCAGGTTGTGTGTTTGTTCCTTTCACCTCCCTGTAATTCAATGTTTTACCTCCTGGATGTGCCCCTCCGGGTTGAGTTTGGGTAACATCCGTTGCTGCCGGCCTGGCCATTATATTTTGATCAGACTGGCCCGGTTCAGCAGTTTTCCGGTCATCAACAGGAGTTGCTGCCGGTTTCCAGTTTGTCGGACTTACCTGCATTTTAACAGGGTCCCTTCCCGGATCAACCTGGGTTTCAACGGCAATTTTCGCGGGATTGACAGGCACACTTTTCTCAAAAGCCGCCTGTTCTTCTGCCGTGCGTCTTGCTTCTGCAGGGCCATTCTGCCCCCGAGTCGTGGTTATACCGAGCAGGAACAACAGCAGGCACAAATAACTAAGTTTTTTCATCATCATATCTTTGTTTGGGGATTTGCAAAAACCGTGTGAAATATAGGATCAACAGTATGGTCTTTGGCAAACCGTACAAAAACTAACTATTTTTTACTGGCTTTTTTCAGGGAAGCGTTTTCTGCTTTTAGTTCATCGATCTCTTTTTTAAGTTCCTGAAGCATTTTCCCCTGTTCTATCGTGTAAAGGGTAAGCTCTTCGACTTTTTCGACAACCTGCTTCTGCATATTTCCCATATGGAGTCCATGGGTTTCGATTTCCTGCGCGGATGGAAGCCCTGGCAGATGTCCGTTTTCATTGATACTTTGTTCGAGTTCACCCAGGCTCATGAGGTTGTAATCGCTTTTGAACACATAATCGGGCCAGGAAGCCAAATCCTGCACCAGCACTTCCGTGCAGGCAACTTTCCCGTTGACGGAGAGCGCGTAGCCGGTTGCCGCCGTGAGTGTTCCAATACGAAGATCGCCGCTCATATAGTTAGAGCCAAGGAAATAGCTTCCCCAGTTGGATGTTCCACCGGAAGCATATCCATACACACCAATCCTTGTGCCTGCCGTTCCACTTGCCACACCGTATACTCCGATACATGAAGCCCCGTTATAATCCTGGCCATTTGCCCATCCGTAAACACCCCGGTATCCGCCCTGTCCATATAAACCATAACCGTATCCCGGCCTTGGCTGAGATATTCCTTCAACTGCGTGCGTATCGGTGGAATAGGTATGTTTGACCGTTGCCGAAAACAGCGTATACAATGAATCACTTCCCGAGGTAGCACCATTGTTGCCATCAACGGTAACGCGCCCTTTAAAATAGCCGGCAAGGTTTTGGCTGGCATTTTGTGAAACGGAATAAACACCATAATTGGTAAATTGTGTGTTGGCGCCATCGGCAATAAAAAGGCCCCCATAATTCAAATCGGGAAAGCTGCTGTTATTCCAGCCGTATACTGCAGCTCCACCCCAGCCATTGTTCGGTTTGATTCCGAGTACACCGACATTGGTCACGGGAATCGGAACCCCCAGTGATGCAGGAACAAGCACCCCAAGGTAGCCATCAGCGTAAACTATTTCACCTGCCTGATCGGTTCCACGCACAGCACCCCGTCCTTCGACATAATTGCTTGCATAGAGGCCGTTGTTATCAGGGCTGGTCAGCCCGATGGCAACCCTGCCGGCGTTGAAATAGATATCTGCACCGTTTGGGTTCCAGAAATCATAGGCAGCCAGGCTCATTTTCTGCCACGCAGTGCCATCGTAAAAATACACACCGGGACCGGCATCGAGCTGGTAGATTGCCAACCCGGTGGCCGGCGCAGCCGGCCGGCTTGCAAAGTTCATACGGGGTAACAGAAACCCCCGGTTTGCTGATTTCACTTCGAGCATGGCCGAGGAATGAGGAGGAAGACCATCCGTGCTGATGCTTACCTGCGAAAACCCAAGCAAGGTTGAAAATATCGAAATGAGCACAAGAATCCATTTAACTTTAACCGGCGAGAAAGGATTTTTAACTTCGTTCATAGATTTTGATTTCATGGGATTTGATTTTGTGAATGACTTCGTTTTTCTGTTTAATAAAAAAATAACTTCTGCCTATTTACGCATCATGGTACTTTTTTATTTGAGCGGGTAAAAGTAATGTATTTGAGAGGCGAAGTCAAGAAAATATTCAATTTTTTAAATGTGAAGAATTTAACAATGGCGCGGGTTTTCAAACGTTATCTGTTAATAAATGTCAGAGACGTTGGGGCTGGTTATGAAGCAGCCCCAACAAAACAGATTCTATCGGATTAAAAATCAATATCCGTGGTGGAAACGAAAGAATTAGTTGTTTGCCGGGGCGGGTTCAGTTAATGCAAATGCCGGGGTGGGTTCAGAACCCGCCCCGGCATTTGCGCTAACAATCACTGCAAAACAGACTTCACGCGGTCATTTCACGGTTGCAACGAATGTTCCGCGCACTTTGATTGCTTTATTGAGCAGGGGGGCTCCCATGCCGCATGGGCCAAGTTTTGCTTTAAAGAGATTATCCTCCCTGGCATTGAACCCGGTGGTGAGCACCACATAGTTATTTGATTGGTAGGTTACATCCGTACCAATACCCCCGGTGATAATCCTGGAGGAGGTAACGGAGTTGCTTGCATCATAAAACTGGTATCCGGTGTAATTCGGGTTGCTGGGGTCATTGCCTGTTGTAAGGAGATAATCGGAGGGGCATGCGCTATAGACTGCCGTGCGCCATAATCCACGGCCAAAAGTTCCGGCGGTTATCACGCTGCTTGTATTGTTTATCTCCAGATCGAAAACGGGAACCGTGGGCAGGCCATTCCTGAACGGGATCCAGTCGGTATGATTGGCATCCCGGTAAAACACCCCGATATCGGTACCAATATAAAGGGCTTCATTGGGCGACCCATTGTTATCCTTGTAGGCAATACAATTTACGGGTACGTTGGGAAGTGTCCCGGAGATATTGGTCCATGTGGAGGCATTCAGGGAACGATAAACCTTCTGCCCGTCGGTATAACCTCCGACTGTTACATAAACTTCCGAGGAATTATCAGGGTTTACAGCAATGAATGTGATTTGAATTCCAGGCAATCCTGCAGTAATATTGGTCCACGTGGAACCTCCGTTTGCTGATGTATACAAGGTGCTGCCGCTGGCTGCATAGAGCCGGCTTGGGTTATTTGTCCCGATCGCCAGACCGTCCCTGCCATCTCCACCCATGTTTGTCCATGAACTACCTCCATTGAAGCTTTTGTAGACATCTGAATAACCACTATAAATAATAAGGTGGTTGGTTGGATCCATGATCATGGGGGTGATCCAGTTTCCTTTTGTTCCTGCAGGCTGGACACTGAAGAATGAGTTTCCTCCGTTGGTTGATTTCTCCAGGTCGCCATATTGGGTTTCATTGTAAAGAATATTGGAATTGATGAAATCGATCATGCAATCCATGCCATCAGCGCCAAGGATATGCAGCATGGTGGCGCCACCTGTCCATTTGTCTGATCCGTTATCTTGTGTTCCCCCTGTGATCAGATTTGCATCGGGTTCATAGCCGGCAATCCGGTACCATTCCGTGTTGGCAATTCCATAAGTAAGATCGGTCCAGTTACTTCCAAAATTACAGGATCGGAAAATACCGCCATCGCTGCAACAGTATATACAGTTATTCAATGGATTGATATCAAGGTTATGAATATCGGCATGGGTATAACCCACACCGGATCCAACGCCTGAATTGTCCCACATAGAAGTGATATACCACGTGGAGCCGCCGGTGGTAGAGACCCAGGTATTAATCCCTCCGGTCATTATGTCGTTGACATCCGTTCGGGATACGGTCATGCAGAGGTCATAGGTTGTCTGGTGTTCTGAATCGTCTCCGATAAAAGAATATCCCAGGATATTGGGTGCCGTGGACCGTGTTGTGAAGCTGGTTCCGCTGGTTGTAGAACGGTAAACCCCCACAAAGGTACCTGTATCGATTTTTGAAGCGGGGCCGGTGAAGAGGTACACATAAGTGGAATTTGCCGGGCTGACGCCAATGGCCATGCGGGTAGCGTTGGTTGGCACCCCGGTAGTGACCTGCGTCCAGGTATCACCGGTATTTGTTGACCTGAAGAATTGCGTGCTGTTCCCGGTAGCATACATGATGGTCGGATCTCCCGGCTTGAATTCAATATCCCTGAAACTTCCCGATTGAACCAATGTCCATGAGGTTCCGCCATTGATTGTTTTATGGATCCCGGCATTGGAAACGGTAAATAAAGTGAGATTGTTTGTAGGGTGCATCAGGAGCTTATAACCGCGCAGGTTATTATAAATCGTATATGTAAACCCCGTCGGGTACCATGTTTCCCCGCCGTCGGTGGTTTTCAATACCCCGATTGAACGGGTATCCCCGGCATCTCCATCTCCGGTGAGTATATATATTATATTTGTATTTGTGTAGTCAACCCCAATTCCGGACACGCCGATCACCGGCATCCCATCTGTAAGCGGGGTCCAGGAGGAACCCCCGTCGGAAGTCTTCCAGAGTCCTCCTGCGGGTGCTCCTACCCAAAAGGTATTGACATCGGAGGGATGAAATGCAATGCAGTTGATCCTGCCAACCCCTCCATTCCAGCCGTTTCCCCAGGTAAATCCGATGGGGCCGAGACTGGTCCAGTAGCCATTGGTTGCATCAGGAGCATCGGTGATGGGATGCGCCCTGGCATAGGCATGATATTCTTCCCAGTTCCGTACAGTCCAGTTGGCGACCTTGCCGTCGGGCGTAAGTCTTCGCGCTGCAAGATATTCCCAGCGTTTCCATTGTTTATAACCGGAACCTTTTCCCTGGTACCTGCCTTCAAAATATTTCTCGACATTTTTCTGAATGGTGGCAAAGTCATTGGTTCCGGCATTCAGGTAGAGATCGGAAACCGCGTTTTGACCTGTCAACCGGCCCAAACCAACAACCAGGATGGATATCACCATTAATAACACATATTTTCTCATATTCCTCTGTTTTATCGTTTGGGCTTTTCTGCCAAAGGTTGTGTGTTTGTTCCCTGGATCCTCCGGTAATGATTTGTAGTTGCTTCCGGCGCTTCGGGTTGCGTTTTTGACCCTTTCATGTCGTGGTGGTACCCTGTTGAAACAGGGACAGGAGCCTGGGGCTGAACATTATTCAAATTGGGATCGGGGAAAGGAGCACCTGATGCAGGAGCCGGTACCCCGCTGGTTAACCCTGCATCCCTTCGGTCATCAACCGGGGTGACAGCAGGTTTCCAGACCACCGGGACAATATTAATCCCGGAAAGATCCTGTTTGGGATCTGCCAGTAAACTTGCAGGGATCTTTGCCGGATTCAGGGGCACACTTTTTTCAAAAACAGCTTGCTCTTCTGCGCTCCGTTTCGGATCGGATATGGTTACCTGTCCAAATAAAGAGGTCATTGTAAAAAGCAAAAGCACAAAACATAAATATCGGTGGTTGTTTTTCATGGCCGGAACATGTTTAATTCTTGTGGGTCATTTTCTTCAGATGTGCATTTTCTGCTTTCAGTGCATCTATTTCTTTCCTGAATTCCTGGAGCATTTTCCCTTGTTCTTTCAATAATTTCCCCTGTTCAATAGTATACAAGGTCAGTTCTTCCACCTTTTCCACCACCTGTTTCTGCATGGAACCGATTTTCAGTCCACCGGTTTCGATCTCTTTGGCCGAAGGAAGTCCGGGCAAATGGCCATTGTCACGTATGCTTTCCTCGAGATCATCGAGGCTCATCAGTTTGTAATCAGGTTTGAAGACGTAATCGGGCCAGCTGGAGAACGCCTGGACCAGGACCTCGGTGCAGGCAATCTTACCATTGACCGACAGGATATATCCCGTGGCGGCACTGGTCGTTCCGAGGCGGAGGTCGCCAGACATGTAGTTCGAACCCGCAAAATAACTTGCCCAGTTTGTTGCTCCTCCGTAGGCAGCTCCATAAATGCCGATCCGGGTTCCGGAAGCACCGGATGCGGTTCCATATACACCAATGGATGAGCCGGTATAACCGGGAGAAGTGGCAACTCCCTCAACCCCGTAATAACCTCCTTCTCCATAAACACCGATGCCATAACCCGGCCTGGGAATGGAAAGTCCTTCGACAGCGCGGGTATCGTTGTTAGTTGTATGTTTTACACGCGCAGAAAAAACGGTATTCAGTGAATCTGATCCGGTCATTGAACCCGTGATCAATGAAGGCCCGGTGTTGCCATCAACCTGCACCCTTCCTTTAAAATAGCCGGCAAAATTATAGAGGGCCTTCCCGGAAACGGAATACAGGCCATAGTTTATTCCCTGATTGTAATTACCATCGGCATAGAAAAGGCCGGCATAATTCGTTCCGTTGTTATCATTGTTCCATCCATAAATTGCAGCTCCGATCGCCCCATTACTTGGTTTTATTCCAAGTACACCAATGTTGTATGGGAACTGGCCGGAAGGAACACCAAGTGCTTGTGGATCTACCACCCCCAGATATCCCACTGCATAGATATCCTGGCCGGATTGATCGGCCCCCCGGACAGCGCCGGTGCCAGACATATAATTGACAACGTTTAACCCGTTCCAATCAGGGGTCGTTGTCCCGATGGCCACGCGGCCTGTATTGAAATAGATGTCGGTTCCGTTGGGATACCAGAAATCATATGCGGCCAGGCTCATCTTTTGCCAGGAACTGCCATCAAAATAATAAATACCCGGATTGCCATCGAGCTGATAAATTACAAGTCCGGTCGCAGGAGCGACAGGGCGGCTGGCAAAATTCATCCTGGGGAGGAGCAGGCCCCGGTTCGCAGATTTCACCTCAAGCATGGCCGAAGAATGAGGGGGAAGGCCATCCGTACTGATATTCACCTGTGAAAAAGCAAAAACAGATGACAACATGGCGATGGAAACGATCATCCACCTGACTTTGTTGAAGATAACCGGATTGTTGACAGGAAACAGTAAATTGGATTTCATGGGAATGGGTTTTGATTATGAAAATATCTGTTCAGGGAAAGGGTATTTCGAAAGCCAGATTTCACAGCGGGAACGCGAAGACGCAAAATACATATTGGTATTCAATCTTTTGCGCCTCAGCGACCGGACGATAAAGAATGTTATGATGTCTTTTGAAACAGCCTTATTTCAAGATGCTAAATATAAAGAATCCTGGACTGTTTGTCAAGTAAAATCAGCTTTTTTGTTAATAATGTAACAAATGCAGAACCAAACGGATTGCTGCAGCATCACCGGGTTATGGAAAATGCAGGAATGGCAGGTAAATGACAGTGCAGTTCTAGTCAAACAGTCAATGTTTCAGTTATTTTAAGTGAAAGCCCGTTTTAAACTGCAATCACAATCCGTTTTGGAATCCAGTGGAAGTTCGACCTGATGAAAAAAAAGATTGCTGGCAGGTTAAACTGTGTTTTTTTTTCATATCTTGTGCCTTATTAAAAGCAATGTTTCCCAATGCAAAAAACACCGTTATTTTTTTGGTTGTTATTTGTTTTCATCCTTGTTAATTCCACGGATTGCTATTCTCAAACAGCAGGAAAAGAAAGGGTTGATTCCCTTTTGCTCAGGCTGGCGCAGCATCAAACCGAAGATACGGTGATGGTTAACCTTTACTTCAAGATTGCCTATGAGTATTACCTGACGGATTCGAGGAAGGGAATCGAATTCGGAACAAAAGGCGCGGCCCTTGCCGAAAAGTTAAATTATCCGCATGGCCTTGTTTTCTGCCTGATCTCCACCGGGGCGTGCTATTGGGCGGTGGCGGATTATCCGCCTGCGCTCGAAGTTCTCCTCAGGGCGCTTACGCTGGCCGAAAAAACCGGGGACAAGAATGGGATTGCACGGGCATCGGGAAACCTGGGCAATGTTTATGCTGAAAGAACGAATTATCCCAAAGCGCTTGAATTCTATAACAAAGCGTTGGCAATTTCTGCCGAGCAGAAAGACAAAAGAGGCATTGCCAGGAATTTAGGGAATATTGGCACGATCTACAAGGAGCAGATGATCTATGAGAAGGCCCTGGAATATTATTTCAATGCATTGAAGAATTATGAAGCCGTTGGCGAAAAAAGAGGCATTGCCGTTACGCTTGCCAACATCGGATGGGTATATTCCGATCAGTCAAAATACCTTGACGCCCTGGTTCATTTCAGCCGGTCGTTGAAGATTGCCCAAAAAGCCGGGGAAAGAAGGTTCATCATGTTTGACTATGGCAACATGGGTGAAGTTTATTACAAAATGGCCACCGATACCGGCGAAGCTTACCGCAGCACCCTGAACTCCCTGCCGGATAAGAAAAAAAAGGCGTACTTGTATTTATGCCTTGATTACTCGGGCAAAGCCGTACAGATCGCAAAGGAAATCAATGCATCAAAACAATTGATCGGATGGTATTTGAATTTATCACAGGCGTATAAGCGGCTTGAAAACTGGGAAAAAGCATGTCTTTATACTGAACTGAGTTACATCACGAAAGATTCGGTTTACACCCAGGAAAACAACACCCAGATGACGAAACTGGATGCCAAAAGGGATAATGAGATCAAGGAGAAGGAACGTCTTTTACAAAATGCCCGGCTCGAGAAAGCGAATATTCAGCGCATTGCCCTGGCGGGTGGTCTGCTTGGACTGATCATCATCATCCTGATCATTTACCAGTCACGCAGAAAATCAGAACGTCTCCTCCTCAACATGCTGCCCGTGAAAATCGCCCGCAGGCTGAAAAACAAAGAGAAACCGATTGCCGACCGGTTCGACAATGCTGCCATTGTATTTATTGATATCGTTGGATTTACAAACTTCTCCAGTGATAAAACACCCGAATACCTCGTTGAGGTGCTGACCGATTTTTTCACCCGGATGGATGCATTGTCAGACAAGCACGGAATGGAAAAAATCAAGACCATCGGCGACCGTTACATGGCCGTGTGCGGGTTGCCGGAACCAAACCCCGAAAGCATTGAATGTGCTGCCAGGTTCGCGCTTGAATCCAGGGAGGTGATGCGCCAGTATCAAACCAGGGATGGTCAGAATATCAGGGTTCGCATCGGCATCGATGCCGGGGTGGTGGTCGCCGGGATCATCGGAGAAAAGAGGTTCAGCTATGACCTGTGGGGTGATGCCGTGAATACGGCCTCCCGCATGGAATCGCTCGGGCTCGAAGGGGAAGTGCAGATCAGCGATTGCGTCAGGCAGAAACTGGGTGGAACCTTCATTACCGTCGAGCGCGGGGAGATCGAAGTAAAAGGCAAAGGCCTCATGAAAACATGGCTGCTTGTCGGAACATGATTTTCAACTGATCATTTGTTGCGATCCTGCTGATCGTTCAGAAAAAAACCACAAATTTCCCGGACAGTGTCTTCAACAGGCCGGAATTTAAAGTCTATGGCCTTGCAAAGTTTATCATTGGAATAGGCATACACCTGTGCGGTGGTTGTGGCCAGTTCACGGGTCACTTCCGGTTTCGAACGTGTAATGAATGCGCGTACTGCCTCCAAACGCCAGGCAATGGAAGTCAGGGCCGGGGGCACATTCACCGAAGGGGATGGCTTCCCTAAATATTTGGCCATCAGACTGAAAAGTTCCTGGTACGAGCGGTTTTCTGCCGAACAGATAAACCGCTGGCCGAAATGGTTTTCGTCCATCAAACGGATCATGGCCATGCTGATGTCACGTGCATCCACGTATCCATTTACGCCGCGGGTGTAATATTTCAGCCCCTCCCAGACCAACCGGAACAGTCCGGAGTTGTCCTGCCAGAATCCCGGACCGAGGATGACCGACGGGTTGATGATCACTGCATTCAATCCCTCTTCCATGGCCCGCCATATTTCCCGTTCCGCACCATATTTGCTGATGCCATACACCGAATTCTTTTTCGATGGGATCCAGTAAGTCTCTTCCGTGGAAACATCTTTGTTTTCAGACCTGCCAAGCGTTGCCACGGAACTGACATAACAGAATTTTGAAACCCTGCTTTCAATCGCCTGGTTTACGAGGTTGGCCGTGCCTTCTATGTTGACCTTCAGCATCCTTTTGTGGTCTTTCGGATAAAAGGAGACGACGGCCCCGGCATGGTAAATCTCCGTTACCCCGGCCATGGCATCCCCGATGGCGCCAGAATCCAGGAGATCGGCATCGAACCATTCAATTTTCACGGCCAGTTCATCAGGATTTGAAACATAATAGGAGAAGACCTTGCGTACCATACCGGTATTGCTGGTGGAGCGTTTGATGGCACGAACCTGCCTGCCCGACCTGACAAGGTCGAGAAGTAAGTGGGAGCCCAACAGGCCGGTACCGCCGGTGACGAGAATCATAAATCGGGGTTTTGGAGGAGGCAAAGGTAGAAAAAAGGGGGGACAAGGGGACGGGGGGACGGGGGGCTATTTGCTGAGTATTTCAAACCGGATCGTGAGGTTTTCTCCGTTCTGGTCGACGAGGGTAAGCAGGTGTTTTCCCTGCGTGGGCGTCAGGGCCATTTGATGAACCCGCGACGTTGTGCCGATGAATTGGCCATCGAGGTGCCAGTAGACATTGGTTTCAGCATTGCGATGCGCGACCTTGAACACCGTGCTTCCCGGTTTGCCATCGAGATCGACCGGGATATAAATGATGCTGTTATTTTTGGGATAGATGATGTCCATGTTTTTCCGTTCCTGGCAGGCAAGGCAATCTGGACGGAAAGGTGGCAACACCTTATAAAATGGATTTTTATTGCGGAAATACCACTCCTGTACCGGGGGAAGGACAAACCATGGGACATGCTGCATGTTTCCCGGGGATTCGCAGGCAGAACTGACCTGCCACCGCCCTGTTTTATCAAGGTGAATGAGCTGATGGAAGGGGCATGGGACCGTTTTTACCCCCGATTTCTGAATCCATACCGTATCGGTGAACTCACAAATGGGAATGGCACGGTAGCCGCTGTACCGGCAAACAGGTACCTGCATCATGGAAGCAACCGGCATTTTAAACCAGCTTGTTGGCGGCAAAGTTTTAAAAATATCGAAAAGGATGGGTGCTGCCACACCAATACCGGTCAATCCCGGCCTGCCTTCGCCAGAGGCATTGCCGACCCACACCGCAACAACATACTCAGGGGTTACCCCGATGGACCATGCGTCGCGATTGCCAAAACTGGTACCGGTCTTCCAGGCAATTTTATGGGATGATGAAAACTGTTCCCACTGAAGCTCGGCGTCGGGACGCGAAACTTCCACCATTGCTTCAAACGTGAGCCAGAGGGAACCTGCATCGAACCAGGAAGATTGATCGCTGTATGATTGCCGGTTTGTTTCATCGCGTGACTTATAAAATGGCGGATGAAAATCCAGTTTATTATACTTTGATCCGTTTTCCGAATAGTGGCTCAGGGTGCGTGCCATGGATGCATATATTCCGGCCAGATCCCAAAGGGTCGATTCGGCACCTCCCAGGATGATCGAGAGGCCATAGTGGTCGGCCTGTTTTGTAAGCGTGGTCATACCGATATTCCGGAGAAGGGCATAAAATTGCTCGTATCCGTATGTTTGCAGCATCTTCACTGCCGGGATGTTCAGGGAACGAGACAGTGCCATCTTTGCCGGCACAGCGCCATCATAGGTCAGGTTGTAGTTTTCGGGAATGAATCCCCCGATCTGGGTCGGGATGTCAGGAACCAGCGTGTTAGGCAGCAGAAGCCCGTCATTCAACATGGCAGCATAAAGAAAAGGCTTCAGAATACTGCCGGTGCTGCGCGGAGCCGTGATGATATCCACATTGTTTCCATGTTCCCTTGCACTTGTGCCCCGGATGTTGCCCACATAGGCCAACACATTTCCTGTTTCAACTTCAAGCACCAGCAATGCGGCATTATTTATTTCATTGGCCGCTAGCCGGATGCCATGGATATCCAGGATATCGTTCACCCGGTTTTGCAAAGCGATATCCAGGGTGCTGTTGATCCGGGTGCCGTTATCTCCCTCCCTGGCTGCATGGTCGAGCAAATGCGCAGCCAGTTGTGGCAAGGGAAATGGTTTTGCAGGAAGTTTTTCACTTTTCGCCAGGGCACAGGCAGCAGCATCAATCACACCTCCTGCAAATAATATATTGAGAAGGTGGTCGCGCCTTGCAAGCAAAGCCCGCGGATTACGCCCGGGATAGATCAGTCCCGGATTATTTGGTAAAACAGCCAGGGTAGCCGTTTCGGCCCATGACAGCTGTTCTGCTGCCGTTCCGAAAAAACGCCAGGCAGCCGCATCCAGTCCCACCACATTCCCGCCAAAAGGTGCATGCGAAGCGTAAAGCCTCAGGATATCCTCTTTGCTGTGCGTAAATTCAAGCCGGTAAGCCAGGAAGAGTTCCCTGAATTTTTCAAGATAGGTACGCTCCTTGTTTTTCCGGGCCAGGCGTATCACCTGCATGCTGATGGTACTCCCGCCGCTGACAATTTTACTGTGTTTGAGATTAAGCCAGGCAGCCCTGAAAAGTGCTATCGGGTCAAATCCCGGGTGATATGCAAAATAGCGGTCCTCACAATAAATGATGGCCTGCCGGAATTTTTCGGGAACCTTTTCACTTTCGGGAAACCGCCATTGCTGGTCGGCAGAAATTTTGGCGCCGAGCAGGTTACCGCTGCGATCATACAGTACCGTGGAAAGCGGATCCCGGAACAATGGCTGTGGCAACGAAAACCAGAAAAGAATTGCCACCAGCAGCAACAAAACGTATAACAGGAAGAGTGTCAGCCTGTTGTTCGGCCCGGAATTTCTCACCATGGGTTAGTCACTTTTCTCTCATCGTGGTGGAACCACTTCAACCCAATGCCCGGGAACCCTTGCGGAAATGGTGTTGTCGTACATGGCTTCGCAACCTGTTGCGGGAAGGTAAAACCTGCCGAGGTAAGTGGCCATCAGCATCACCCTGAAGGTTTTGGTTTGTCCCGGTTCCAGGTTGAAAAAGGTATTGACACGGTCGTCGCGTACATCCTGGTATGTAAATGAAGATGCCGCAGTGCTGGATTGCGCCAGGTCGCTGTTCCGGGAATTGATGACTTCCCAGCCGGAAGGGAACACCTGCGACAATGCCAGTTGTTCGTATGAACCACGCATTCCCGGGTTTGTTACAGACACCTCCGCTACAAAATTTGTCCCCTGGGCAATTGCCGCCGGGTTAATGGTCTCTCCTTTCACCGATTTAAATACCATCGATATTTTCAGGCTGTTGGCCGAGGATGTATTGTCTCCCTGGGCTGGAGTCCCTGTAAGGACAAGCCGGGTAAAAAGGATACTTTTCCCCTTATTGGTTACCTGGATGACTCCTTTCCGGCCGGAACGGACGTCGATATCCCTGGTCAGCAAAGAACTCCTGGAATCGATTTCTTCAGCCTGGTCCGCATTGAACCGGCAGGAGGCCAGGATGCCCGTGCCATGCCCGCTTCCCGTGAACCTGGCGATGGCCAGCAAGGCAAAAGAGGTTGACTGGGTACTGTACCATTCATCCTCGCACAACATGGCCGAGATTTCCTTCAGCAGGGGTTCAGCCTTTATTTTCATGTCCAGCAGGCACAAGGCATCCACGATCATGGCTTTATCGCGGAGGTCGGAACCATACGAATTTGAAAGTTCACGGTAGGGTTTTATCTGAGTTGTTAACGCTGTAACAAGCTGCAGGGCAACTTCATGTTTCCCGGCAAGGTGATAGGCTGCAGCCAGTTGCCACCGGGCAGAAACAGAAAGATCTTTCTTTTCGAGCAACTTGTTCATCGCACCCAACTCCGGGGCTTTAGCCAGTGCCAGTGTGTATAAACGATAGGCCTGCATTAGATCATTGTTATAATACGATGAATTATAGTCCCATGAAATTGCTTTCTGGCGCTGAAATTCTTTCCAGGAAGATAAAAAGCTCACCGGGAGCGCATACCCTTTTTGAGCTGCTTCGAGCAGAAAATGGCCCGCGTAGCTGGATCCCCAATCATCGGCATATTGAGCCCCGGGCCAGTATGACAATCCTCCGTTCGACATTTGAAAAGATTTCAAACGTGAAATAGCCGCCCTGATATTTTGTTCCGTTTCCTTTTTTGCCTTCTCCGACAGTTCAATAAAATCCGTCAGGAATAATTGCGGGAAAGCGGAGGATACCGTTTGTTCAATGCAACCGTATGGATACTGGATCAGGAAAGAGAGCCTCTTATCCAGGTTTAAGGGTGGAATCGTGGAAATTTCCAGGGTCCCTTTGTTTGTTCCTGGAATCCCTGAAGCATGAAAATCAGTGGTCCACGTGGTACCCGGTTGAACAGATCTTTCCACCACATCGGTCACCGGGGAATTCGGGTTTCGTACCTCTATTTCAATGGTATGCTCTGCTTTTTGATTGCCACTGACAGCCATTATGCTCACTTTGCCGATCCCTGTAGCCTGCGCAACCTTTAAATCGAAAGCGGCCAGTTGATCTCCGGTTCCGCTGAATGAAAGCTGCCGTGTATTTCCGCCGGTGACAGAGAACATTTCATTGACAATCACTTCGACTTTCACGTTTTTAATGGATTTATCCATGGCAAAAACGGTCACCGGCAGCTTAACCGTTTCACCAGGGCCTACCACCCTCGGAAGTGTTCCGAGAACCATCAGCGGTTTTTTTACTGCAACCGTCTTTTCATTCCTTCCGTAGGCCCCATCCTGTCCGGCTACGACCATCACGCGCACCGAGCCGATGTACTCAGGCATTTTGAACGTATGTACCTTGTTTTGTCCCTTATTTAGCTGAAACGGGCCAAGAAACCGAACCATCGGCTTGAACCGGTTTGCTTTCAGGCCCCCTTTGTTCACTGCATCCTGGTCGCCTCCGATGCTGAGGATGCGCTGCAACTCCCCGCTGAAAGCTCCCATCACCTGGTCGAACAAATCCCAGGTTTTTACCCCCAAAGCCTCCCGTGCATAAAAGACACTCCATGGATCGGGTGTTTTAAATCGCGTAAGATCAAGCAGTCCTTCATCCACCATGGCCAGCGTATAGGTCATTGGTTTGCCGGTTGCCTCGGAAACCCGGATGGAAACCTCTTTTCCGGGCTCCAGTGTGTTGGGCATGCTGATCACCGGTTGGAGGTGGGTCCCCGGGTTTTCAACCGTAACAGGGATCACTCCATACAAACGGATCGGCAGATCATTTTTTGTCTGGGCATGCGGCTGAATGAGTGTTACATAAGCAAAACAGTTGGGCGACATGGCCGCGGTTGCTTCAAAAGAGATATCGGTGGTTCCCTTATTCGTGGGGACCCAAAATGATTTCAGGATGTCTGATCCTGTTTCAATGGTAACCAGTGCCCGTCCGTCGGGTGAAGCAGGCAGGGTCAGTTTAACTTTGTCACCCACTTTATACTGGCTTTTATCGGTGGTAAGGGTGAGCATGGCGGCAGCCTGTTTTTCACCCCCCGGCATGCGGAAATACCCCGGCCAGTCAACAAAAACGACTTTCCCGGCCGCATGTCCTGATGTTCTGTCGGTCACTTTGATCAGGTACCGTCCCCAATTGTCGTACCCGGCTTTGAATGGAAAGGTCGCCCGTCCGTTCACAGTTTTTATAGTGGCGGAATCTGAAGGCCTGATATAGGAAGTGGAAATAAAATCGGCTGAACCTGCCTCGGAATCATCCCACCACCAGCGCCATTCAAGTTTAAATACTTCCACTTTCAAACGGTTTGATGGGACCGGTATGCCAGCTGCATCTACATTCAACAGGCTGATGTTATACGTTTGATCGGTGTACAGCACGCGGTCGCCTCCTGAACCCTTTGGAACGCTCAGCCCGGCATATGACTGGTAAGGATAATAGGGGATTGAAAAACGGTCGACACTAAAATCGCCGCCCTCTTCAAAGACCATGGTTTCGAAACTTGCTTTCAGGGCTCCGGGCGCAATATTGGTTATATGGATTTTTGGGGTGACCATGGCGCGGCCACCGGCGTCCAGCCTGCCTTCAAATACGGTGATATTTTCTGCCGCAAAACCTGCTGTGGGATTGTCAAACACGTAACCGGGGAAGTTCTTGAAGGCAGTGATCGATTTTGACAATGTCAGCATCACCCTGGCCTTGAGGTTGCGTGCCGTGGCTCCTGTCAGCCAGGTCGCTTCAAGCATGGCCGATGGAATTTTATCATTCACCAGCCGGTCGGCCTTGAAATCGAAATTAATTTTCAGCCGGTTTGGCTTCACGGTCTCAATTTTAAGGATTTTCTGGAATTCCGCACCGCCAACATTCACCTTTACAATCCAGTTGCCGGTAGGGGCATCAACCGGGGTGGCGGTACTGAAGTTGTAAAAATCGTTCACGGGGTTTGTCCTGACCATCCGGCTGATCAATTGTCCACCCGGATTAAACAGCGACATGCCGACGGGGTGATGCAGGGGAAGCTGGTGCTTTTTATCCTCCAGCACAAAAGTCAGGTGAATCGAGTCGCCGGGGCGCCACACGCCTCGTTCTCCATAGATAAACCCTTTGACGCCTTTTTGCACGATCTCGCCACTGACATCGAACATGCTGAGCGAGAGGGCGTTCCCATCGGTAAGTTTGAGGTAACCTGTTTGCATGCCCGTTCGGGCCACCAGGATGAATGGCCGTTTCTTTACAGGAACGATCGCTTTGCCCTCACCATCAGTAGTGGCCTTGCCTATGCTTTGTAACTGGAAATTGAAAAATTCGACAGAAACACCCGGAAGTGATTTTGCCGAGATCAAATCCGTTACAAAAACGAGATAATTTCCGTCACTCCCGGTTTTTGCAATCATTCCCAGGTCGGAAGCCAGCACATTACGGCTGACCGATTTATTGAAAAAATAAGATGGTTTGCAGGGATTGTCACGCTCCTGCCAACGGTAATTCCGCCAACCTCCATCGCGGTAATCGTCTTCTTCGTAATTGCTGTAATAATCCCAGTTCCGGTCATTCTCTGTGTCAGGGTCTCCTTCAATCGTCAGATCATTGGTTCCAGTTCCGAGGGTATCCGATTCTCCGCAGGGATAGGTTGAATACGCTTTCTTAAACCGCAGGCTGACCGAATAGACAGCCCCTGGCTCGGTATGCATAAGTGATGACAGGTCAATGGAATACAGGTTCCATTTTCCGTAATCAGCCACCCCGGTGAGCGGGATGTTTTTTTTCAGGACAACCCGTCCGACCCTTGCCAGCTGTGAGTTATCATTGAGTTCGTTGACCTGCAAAAACTGGAGAATGTTGCTGGCGAAGATCCGAACGACTTTGATGTCCACCGCATTCAGGTTAACTGCTTCAAACGGAAGCATCATCCCGTTGGAGCTGGGAAGAATCACCCCGGTGCCGGTAAACCTGACGTTGGGTTTTGTATTGTCAATAGCAACCTGCTCTACCACCCTCTTGCCCAGCAGCACCCGGTTGATGTTGCTGATGGATGGTTCGAGGGTCAGGCTTACTTTTTTACTTTCGCTTTCAGGGAGGTATATCCATAGAAGGTTGTCTTCAACATTGTAGCGCAGGTTATTATATTTCCCTGCCGTGAAAAGCCCGTCGAGATTCTGATCTGGTCTCAGCGGGTCAGAGAATTGCACCCTTAAACACAGCTGTGTATTTGGAAAACCGGATGCCGAGATGACTTTGAAATCACCCAGGGCGGGTATTTCAACGACCGTTTGCCCTGATGTTTTTGAATCAACAGGCGATCCGTCCCAAACCAATTTGACCTTGCCTGGTTCGTTTCCCCTGGTAATTGAATCCACCTGAAAAAGGTGGGTGCGGGTTTTCTGATCATGGGTCCATGAAACCGGCAGGTCGCGGCCATCCTGGCTGGCAGTGAGGGTCTTTTCCACCAGCTGGTCACCAGCAAAATCAGAGGATTGCAGGGTGCCGTTGAGGTGCTCCCTCGACAGGTTGCTGTGGGAATAGGCTTTGTGATTATCCACATTTAGAGATAGTTCCTGCATCAAGGTATGGAACCCGAAGACCAGGGTTTTCAGTGAATCCGGGACTGTTAAAATCCGTGACAAGTAGAACTCCACGATGTATGACTGGTTTGCGGGAAGACTTTCATCGGGTAAAAATTCCAGGGTCCGGCTGTCGCTCCAGTATGTTTTCCCCTTAATCGAAGGGTTGAATTTAAAAAAGGTCTCCGTTACAGGCATGTTGAACGATACTGAATCGGCAAAATCATCGGCAAGCCTTATTTTAATGGGTGCATGGGTGGAGATGGCGCCCGAAGTAAATCCCTGTACATACTCACGAAAGGCGGGATTGACCCTGGCAGGCAAATGCTGACTTTTACTGCGGTGGGCAAGGACAAGCATCGTCACGCTGAAAATCACAATGCAACCAAGGACGAGGGGGAGCGCAATTTTTTTCATAACCGCAGGTTTTAATTATAAGTCATTGCATTTTAAAAACAAAAAACCCGGCAACTCCATACTGGAGGCCAGGTTAATCATTTAATTAATATCCGGAAAAGGAAGAAAACGCCTTTATTCATAAGTGCCCGGTTTTTCCATAAACAATATTATGAAAAAAAATAGTAGGGCACTTACAAATTCAGCGCTGGAAAAGCAAAATGTTGGTTAATATCTTTTTTTGAATCCGCCGCGCGATTTATCACCATAACCGCCGCCGCCACCACGGGAGTCGCTATGTCCGCCGCCACCGCGTGAATCGCTGAAACCGCCGGGTTTACGGTCGGTTTTCGGGCGTGCTACCGATACCGTCATAACTTTACCATCAAATTCCGCATTGTTCAATTCTTCAATTGCCTTATCTGCCTCTTCATCGTTTGTCATTTCCACGAAGCCAAAACCTCTTGATCTTCCTGAAAAGTTGTCTTTAATAACTTTAGCTGAATTTACGGCGCCATAATCAGCAAACGCCTGTTTCAGGTCATCATCATTGATCCTGAAACTCAAATTTGATACAAAAATGTTTTTCATTTAATTGTTTTGTGAATGAATACTGGATGGCTGGTGATTTTAAGCTTCAATCACGAGAAGGAACCGGCGGCGATACATCTTCGAGGAGGTGATAACGACTGAGTGGCTTGCCTTGTGGATCTCTGAATATTCAAAAGCCGGTGCAAAGATACTTATAAAAACCGGGATTTCACCTATTAATGTAAATAATAAGGCTCTTTCCCCCTATGAACAGGTGATAAATTTATAGATTGAGTTCGGAGAAGTCATGTCTGCCCTGCTTCCCGGTTTAAAAATATTCTTGACTTTTAACATTTCGTATTGTAGCTTTGTCAGTCATTAAACCATTCTGTACTTTTTTTCCTTTTGGGCACCATTTTCAAAACAAGATATTTAATGTCTTTTTCCCCATTTGTTTCCCGCTTTAGGATTTTTATTTTGTTGGTCAAACGTTCCAGAACTATTTACGATCACCAGGAATATAACCTGTTTCTCCCGCCTGGACCCTGAGCCGGGAGCATCTCAATATTAACCCACCAAAACCAATGAAATATGAAAAATCTAACCCTGCTGATTACATTACTTCTCCTTTTCTGCAATTCGATGCTTGCACAGGTAGGCATCAACACCGACGCAAGCCAACCCGATCCTTCAGCCATGCTGGATGTGAAAAGCTCGGACAAGGGACTGCTGATCCCACGCATGACCACCGCCCTGAGAATCGCAATCGCAAACCCTTCCGAAGGATTGCTGGTTTACGATACCGACCTGGGTGCATTCTGTTATTTCCATTCCCCGGCGTGGATAATTCTGGCTAATTCAAACGCCTGGTCGCTGACCGGCAACTACGGGACAACGCCGGGATTAAATTCCATCGGAACCAACGACAACCAGTCTCTCGCATTTATCGCGGGTGGCTGGAGATCGGGACTGATTGATGTTTTTCGCGGCAACTGCAGTTTGGGATACAAGTCTCTTGCCAACGATGTCTCATCCGGAGGAAATAATTCTGCTTTCGGGAGCCTTGCGCTTTTTTCCAATTCCGATGGTACTGATAATTCAGCTTTCGGGACCGAAGCGCTAATGAATAATTTTCATGGAACCATGAATTCGGCATTTGGAACCAAAACGCTTCATGTCAACTCAGGACATAACAATTCGGGCTATGGTGCTTATGCCCTGTTCAGCAACCATCAGGGCAGTGAAAACACGGCCAGCGGGGCAGGTTCACTTTACACTAATTTTTCAGGGGATCAAAACAATGCCTTTGGATCAGATGCACTTTATTCCAATTACTCAGGTTCCGGAAACATTGCCATCGGGGTGTCAGCGCTGTTTAACAATCAGTTCGGGTCAGAAAATGTTGCCATTGGAACCAGGGCAATGTACGAAACTAAATTTGAGAGTAATTCGGTTGCAATCGGTTATGAAGCCCTGCATGACAACATTGGGTCCTTTAATACGGCTGTCGGGTCACAATGCATGACTTCAAACACCACAGGGGCCTTCAATTCAGCCCTGGGAAACCAGGCGCTTAACACCAATTCATCCGGCAGTTTTAACCTGGCGCTGGGATATCAGTCACTTTATTCCATGCAATCAGGGATAAACAATATTGCCATCGGAACCAAGGCATTATATCAAGGTGCAGGCTACGACCATTTGATTGCGATCGGGGATTCGACCCTATTCAAGAACAACACCGGTCAAAGAAATACGGCTGTCGGGTCAAAAAGTTTGCTGTCAAATACATCGGGATGCGGCAATTCAGCGTTTGGGTTGCATTCTCTTTATTCCAATCAGACCGGCTGGAATAATTCAGCATTTGGACTGTATTCTCTTATATCAAATACCACAGGGAACGAGAATTCAGCCTTTGGGCTGGATGCTCTTCAGTCCCATTCAACCGGTGATGCTAATTCAGCATTTGGATCAGGCGCTCTTTCTGCTGATTCCACCGGCCGGGATAATTCGGCTGTCGGAAGTATGGCACTTTATACAAATAAAACCGGAAGTTACAACACCGCCCTGGGCAAAAGAGCTCTTTTTAACAATACCTCGGGCACATACAACACTTCGGTCGGTTATCAGGCTGATGTTGCGGGCAACAATCTGACAAATTCAACTGCCATCGGCAATGGTGCAATTGCCGTTTCGAGCAACGAAATAAGACTGGGAAATGCAGATATCTCAGCCTTGTACTGCAAGGGAGCCTACACCCCCACCACAACCAACCCGGCAAATGTGTATGTAAATTCCGCAGGCCAGATCATGAGAACAACAAATGCCCCGGCTGTTGTGCATACCATTGGGGAGGTTTACGGAGGCGGTAAAGTATTTTATGTTTATGATGGCGGACAGCACGGGTTAATTGCAGCCCTGTCGGACCAAATTCCAGCGGGGGTAAGATGGTGGGCAGGTGCTTATACCCATACGATGGCGATGGCTGACGGAGTGGGCGCGGGTAAAGCAAACACGGCCATCATCATTGCCAGCCAGGGATATGGTGATGGCGCAACCTATGCGGCAAGAGTATGCAACGAATATACGGTTACAATTGGTGATGTTACTTATGGCGATTGGTACCTGCCGTCAAAATATGAGCTGAATTTAATGTACCAGCAAAAAACCCTGATCGGTGGCTTTACGAATGTCATCTATTGGAGTTCCACCGAATACACTGATCTCTATGCGTATCTCCAGTACTTCTCAAATGGAGATATCGCTTACAATGTGAAGGCCATGCCCTATAATGTGCGGGCTGTCAGGGCTTTTTAAAATTGGTAAGATATCTCTCTTCTCGTCGCAAGCTATTGATAATTAACTCAACCCCGTCCCCTTCACCTGAAGGAGATGGGGTGCCGGGGTTGAGGCAATTAAACCATACCTCAATCCATCAAAGGATTCCCCAGGGCCTGATTTGCAAGAACTGAATAAAGGTTTTGCAAATTGCCGGACAATGCTGACCTTTGCATCACAAACCAAACTCAGCCTTATGACAAACAGACTTTTCCCTTTACTGGTCTTGATCCTTTTCACGATCGCTGCCTGCAACCATGGAACCAAAGAAGCCGGTTCCGCAATAAAAAATGACACAACCCGGCTGGCCGTGCTCACCTTCGAAAAACAAGCCGACAGCTGTGTCGACAAACCGGTCATTATCGATGGAACGGTGCTGCACCTTTGCAAACATGGCGGGAAACGGATGTTCCTGGTTGATGGTTCCGACAGCATACGCATCGAGGTAACGACCGGCCCAAAAATTGCAAAGTTTGACGATGCACTGGTCGGCAGCCGCGTGCGTGTTTTCGGCACCCTGAGGGAAGAGCGCATCGATGCGAAATATCTGAACGAATGGGAAGCCGAAGTGAAAAAACCCGAAGAAAATCATGCCGTTGGTGTCCATTCCGGCGCCAAAGGCCATGAAGACCAGGGAGTACAGGAGAAGCTTGACCAGATCAATGCGTTGCGTGATGAACTGAAAGCAAGCGGCAAAGACCATTTGTCGAACTTCTCCATTGAAGCCGATCACTTCATTGAATTGAAATAACCATGCAGGCAAAAACCCTCCGCCGGTGGAACAATGTACTTCACCGCGACATCGGATATTTATGCGTTGGCATGACCCTGATCTACGCCATTTCCGGTATCGTGCTCAACCACTTCAAATCAGGCGATTTCCAGCATCCCGATTACGGGAAATCATATACTGAACTCAAGGTTGCACTTCCCAGGAACGGCAAGGTGGATCAAACATATATCAATTCAGTGCTCGACCAGGTACATGAAAAAGATCATTACAAAAGCCACATCACCGGTGATGGGTATGTACAGATATTCCTCACACGGGGTTATGTATATGTTGACCTGAAAACCGGGGAGACCGAGATGGAACGCAAAACCACCCGGTATGTGATCAAGGAAATGAACATGTTGCATTATAATAACCTGAAAAAGCTGTATACCTGGTTTTCTGATCTGTATGCTGTCGGATTGATCGTCCTGGCCATCACCGGTCTGTTTGTTTTGCGAGGCAGGAACGGCATCCTGGGCCGGGGTGCCTGGCTAACCGCCATCGGGATTATTTTGCCCGCTTTATTCCTGCTTTTCTATATGTAATTTTTTAGTTTCACGCAGATTCCCGCAGTTATCCGTGCGGATTTTCGCAGATTTTGACTGCCAAATACCAAGGAGTGATGAATTTTAACGAATCCGGGCTTAAATACCTTGCCCTCCACAAAGTCGGCAACAAATCGGCAGGCGAAGAGATCGTACTTTCAGCAAAACTGCTTGAGATCAGTTCCGTGATCGAACCGCTGCTCCTGCAATATTTTTTATCTCCCTTCCGTTCGGAAGAGTTGTACAACCTTACCCATCCTTCAAACATCGAACTGAACGAAGTATTTCATCATGTATCTGCCATTTTTGATGACCCGGAGTGCCTGCTTTCAAGGTCACAGGATCTGGCCCGGCACCTTTACCGGCATTCAACCCATCCGAAGATCAGGAACGGGGAATTCTATGTTGTTTTCATTGAGAATTGTCTCCTCAACAATGAAATGGTCGATGCGGTCGGGCTTTTCAAATCCGAATCGAGGGAAACCTATCTCAAGATCTACCCGGTGAGCGGCTCGTTCGAGATCGGACATGATGACGGGATCAACATCAACAAACTCGACAAGGGTTGTATTATTTTCAATACCGGCAAAGAGGATGGGTACGTGGCAGCCATTGTCGATACCCTGAACAAGGGCAATGAAGCGCAATACTGGCGCGATGATTTCCTGCAGGTAAAACCACGTTCCGATGACTATTACAAAACCAGGGCGGTGATGGATCTTTGCAAACAATTCATCACCGGCAAACTTCCGCAGGATTTTGAGGTTTCCCGGGCCGACCAGGCCGATATGCTGAACCGCTCCATGAAGTTCCTCAGGGAGAACGACTCATTCGATGCAGCGGAATTCAATGAACAGGTACTCAGTGTCCCTGCTGTGATCAGCTCGTTTTCAGATTATAAGAACAAGTTCAGCGAGGAACACGACCTGGATATCCCTGAAAATTTCCAGATATCCGAAAGCGCTTTGAAAAGACAATCACGGTTTATGAAGAGCGTGATCAAGCTGGACAAGAACTTCCATATTTATATCCATGGGGAACGGCAGATGGTTGAAAGAGGCTACGATGAAAGTAAACAGATGAACTATTACAAGCTCTATTTCAAGGAAGAAATCTGATTCAGTTATAATGAAAAGAATCATCCTGACGACACTCATTTCCCTGGCCTCCGGGATCGTTTGTTTAAATGCACAATCCCTTGCCGATTATGTCAATCCGTTTATCGGAACACAGGAAATGGGACATACATTCCCCGGAGCCTGCGTTCCCTTCGGATTTGTGCAGCTGAGCCCCGACACCGACACCATTCCCTATGAAAAGAACGGGAAATACAATCCTGAGGTCTATCGTTATTGTGCCGGCTACCAGTACCTCGATAAAACCATTGTCGGCTTCAGTCATACCCATTTCAACGGTACCGGCCATTCAGATCTTGGCGACTTTCTGATCATGCCATCCGTGGGTAAGCTGCAGTTGAACCCGGGCACGGCCGACCATCCGGAAACAGGTTACCGTTCGCGGTTCCGTAAAGAGACTGAAAAGGCATCGCCGGGCTATTACAAGGTTCACCTCGATGATCCGGATGTGGAAGCAGAACTTACCGCCACCAGCCGCGCCGGGTTCCATCAGTATACTTTCCCTGAAAGCGACAGTGCGCATATCATCCTCGACATGCTTCACGGCATTTACAATTACGACGGCAAAGTTTTGTGGGCCTGCGTGCAGGTTCACAGCGACACGCTGATCACCGGCTACCGCATCACCCGCGGATGGGCACGAACGCGTTACATCTATTTTGCACTGAGTTTCTCGAAACCTTTTAAAAGTTACGGGTTCCGCAATGACGAACAGCCGGTTTACAGAGGCTTCTGGCGGAAATTCAACCAGCAGGAAAACTTCCCTGAAATGGCCGGGAAGAAGATCCGGGCCCACTTTGATTTCTCCACAAGGTACCACGAAAAGATCAAAGTGAAAATAGGCCTGTCGGCGGTGAGCATGGCGGGCGCTTTGGAAAACCTGCAGTCCGAAATACCCGGATGGGATTTTGATAAAACCCGGATGGAGGCAAAAACAGCCTGGGAAAACGAGTTCAGCCGGATCATCATCGGGGGAACGGATGACCGCAAAATCAATTTTTACACAGCACTTTATCACGTGTTGCAGTCACCGGTGATCTATGGCGATGTCGACAGCCTCTACCGCGGTATCGATCAGAATATCCACAAATCCGCCGGGTTTGAAAATTACACCGTTTTCTCGCTCTGGGATACCTATCGGGCCGAGCATCCCCTGCTGGCCCTGCTGTATCCGAAACGCACGGCCGACATGGTCAACTCCATGCTGGCCCATTTCGACCAAAGCCCCGAACACATGCTGCCGGTATGGTCTCATCACGGCAATGAAAACTGGTGCATGATCGGTTACCACAGCGTGCCTGTCATTGCAGATGCATACGTGAAGGGTATCCGGGGATTTGATGCGGGAAAAGCCTACCGGGCCTGTGTTACCACCGCTGATAATCAATTTTATGACGGCCTCGGCGACTATGCGAAATATGGATTCGTTCCGGATGAAAAAAACGGCAATGCCGCTTCAATTACCCTGGAATATGCCTATGACGATTATACCATTGCCCAATTTGCCCGGGCGGTCATCAAAGCCAGCGGGCCGTCGGACACGGAGAAACAGTTCGCAGAGGATCAACTGCAGCGCTTCACCGACCGTTCCCTGAATTACCGCAACCTGTTTGACCCTTCCACAGGATTTATACGATCAAAAAGATCGGATGGCACCTGGAAAAGCCCGTTTGACCCGCTCAGTACCATCGGCCAGGGATTCATTGAAGGAAATTCATGGAACTATTCATTTTATGTTCCGCATGATGTTTCGCATTATATTGCAATGATGGGGGGTGAAACGGCTTTCATCCGCAGGCTCGATTCGCTGTTCACCATGCGCCTTGATGATAAATACTTTGCTGAAACCGAAGATGTGACAAGGGCAGGGCTGATCGGCAATTATGTTCATGGCAACGAACCAAGCCACCATGTAGCCTACCTGTACGACTGGACGACAAAACCATGGAAGACCCAGGAACGCATCCACCTGATCGTGAACACAATGTACCAGAACAAACCCGACGGGTTGTGCGGGAATGACGACTGCGGGCAAATGAGTGCCTGGTATGTTTTCAGCGTCCTTGGATTTTATCCCGTTTGCCCGGGAACAACGCAGTATGCCATCGGCAGCCCTTGCGTACCTTCAGCTTCCATTGCATTGCCCGGCGGAAAAATCTTTACCATCAAAGCAAACGGATTCAGTAATAAAAACATCTATGTTCAATCCATGACCCTCAACGGCAAAACCCTGGAGGCCCCATTCATCGACCATGCAGATCTTGTTGCCGGCGGAACCCTGATCTTCAGCATGGGGCCAAAGCCGGGAATCGTAGTAAAATAATCAGTAACTTTGCAAAAAGTCACAAACCCTTTACCCCTTTTAAATATGAAACATTTACTCCCGATAGCCTTTGTCATCCTCTTTTCCGTAAGCCTGTTTGCACAGGATCAAAAACATGTGGTTTTCCTGAAGGACAAGAATGACAATCCCTATTCCCTGACAAATCCCTCTGCATTTTTAACCCAGCAGTCGCTCGACCGTCGGGCAAAAAACAATGCAATACTCGACATGAAAGACCTTCCGGTGACGCCATCGTATATCACGCAGATTGCATCGACCGGGGCCATGGTGGTTTACTCCTTGAAGTGGTTCAATGCAGTGGTTGTTAAAACAAGTGACCCGTTGATCCTGGCAAACATTGCCGCGCTTCCTTTCGTTGATCATATCGACCAGGTTTTGACAGACCATCCATTGAAAAAAGCAGGCGGTCTGGGTTATCAATCAAGCGGCGGAATCCCTCCATATACTTTATCCCGGTCAGGCCCTGTTGCAAATGTCAAATCCACCGGGTCAATCAGTTACGGCCAGGCATATAACCAGGCCCATATGATTGCTGTTGACGGGTTGCATAACCTCGGGTATACCGGCCAGGGGATGATGATCGCCGTACTGGATGCCGGGTTTTATCATGTTGACCAGATTGCGGCATTCGACAGCCTCTGGCTCGGCAACCGCATCCTGGGAACCCGCGATTTCAATATTCCCGGCAACAATGTATTTGGAGACGACATGCATACGCACGGCACCAGTGTGCTGTCTACCATGGGAGCCAACCTCCCGGGCGAAATGGTCGGCACGGCCCCCGGCGCGTCATTCTGGCTTGTCCGCACCGAAGTTGCCGAATATGAAGCCCTGGTTGAAGAGTACAACTGGGCTGCCGGTGCTGAATTTGCTGACAGCCTTGGCGCTGATGTGATCAACTCCTCCCTGGGATATACCACGTTTGACAACCCTGTTTTCAATCATACTTATGCATCCCTCGACGGGAACACGACACCCATCACACGTGCTGCCGACATGGCGGCATACCGAGGAATCCTTGTGGTGAATGCTGCCGGAAACGAAGGAGGGTCATCCTGGCAATACGTCGGGGCACCGGCTGACGGCGACAGTGTATTCACCATTGGAGCCGTTGGGGCACTGGGAGGCTATGCCTATTTCAGTTCGACCGGTCCAACCGCCGACGGCCGCATTAAGCCTGATGTTACAGCCCAAGGATCGGGTACCACCGTGGTTGCCGGATGGGGTGGCGTAACCCAGGGGAGTGGAACATCGTTCTCGTCGCCTGTAATGGCCGGCGCCCTCGCCTGTTTACTGCAATCAACTCCCTCCTTTTCAGCTGAACAGATCCGGGTGGCCGTTCGCAGTACTGCCTCCAGGGCAAGTTCACCGGACTCGCTGTATGGCTGGGGAATTCCAAACCTGATGAATGCCAGGATTTTACTTTCCACCCCCGATCCGGGACCTGTTGCACAAAATCTCTTTACATTGTTCCCTGTGCCATTTTCCTCAGCGCCTGTTTTAAAAGGAGACCTTAAAGTGACTGAAACACTCCACGTGGATGTGCTTTCCGTGACAGGGCAACTTCTGAGTTCAAAAAATCTCGTGATTCCTGCATCCGCTGCCATTTCACTGGAGAATTTCAATACACTTCCTCCGGGAATCTATTTCGTTCGCATTACCACCGGCAACCATCAGCAGGTGCTGCGTGCCGTAAAAATATAGCCTCTGAATCAGCATTTGCACATGGCACAGGCGAAAAAAAAAGATAAAAAAGCCAGAAAGATGCAACCTGCAGGCTTTGAAGGGCGGTTTTCCAACACCTTATTCGCAGTACTGGTCCTGTCATCCCTTACTTTTATGGTTTATGCCAGGGCGATGTTCCTTGACTATACAAAACTTGACGATTCCATATTTATCGTTGAAAATGCCCACTATAACGCAGATGTTAAAAATATAAGCGTTTCTTTTGAGCGGGGACTTTTCAACCCTACCAAAGATGCTTACTACCGCCCGCTGTTCCTGGTCGATTTTATCATCGAGTCGCATTTCTTCGGCATCAACCCTGCAGGTTACCACTTCACCAACCTGCTTTTTCATATCATTTCAGTTATTTTACTGTTCCTGTTTTTCAAACGGATTAAAATTCCCCCGCTTGATGCATTTCTCCTCGCCCTTATTTTCGCCGTTCATCCTGTGCTCACCCAGGCTGTCGCCTGGATTCCCGGGAGAAACGACATGTTATTGATGATCTTCTTCCTTTCTTCGTTCATCCTTTTCCTGAGATACCTTGAAAAGCCCACTGCTGCGCTCCTGGTTCTTCACCTGGTATTTTTCATCGCCGCCCTTTTTACCAAAGAAACCGCCATCATCATCCCGGTAATCATCGGTGGATTTTCATTGATCTATCTGAAATGCGGATGGCGAAAGCTGGTTTTCCCGCTGACCGGCTGGGCAGGTTCCCTTGTCCTATGGTTGCTTGTGAGGTCAACCGCGTCGCTGACAAAAGATTGGATCTCACCGGTCGAAATGTTGCGTACAGGTTTTGGCAGGATGGAAGTCGTACTGCAATATCTGGGTAAAATTTTCCTGCCGGTGAACCTCACCGTCTTTCCGGTTGCGGAAGATATCACATTGATCTGGGGCATCCTTGCATTGGCGCTCCTTGTTGCCCTCGTTGTATATTCGAAGAGTTATACGCGGCCCCTGACTTACCTCGGTTTGTTCTGGTTCATTGTATTCCTGATCCCGGTTCTGATCGTACCAAAATCGCTGAATGACCAGGTTTTTGAGCACCGCCTCTACCTTCCGGTGATCGGGATCCTGATCATGCTGAGCCAGGCTATGCCCTTCAGCGTAACAGTCAGTCCTAAAATCAAAATCGCCATTGTGTCGGTGATCGTGGTAATATTTTCCATTCAGAGTTTTATCCGCACAAGCTACTTCAGCGACCCCATCACTTTCTGGACCCATGCGGTGAGCGGTTCACCCCACTCGGCGTATGCAAAGACCCTGCTTGGCACCAAAATGGATGACCCTGCGCAACGGGAAAGGCTTTTCAAGGAGGCCCAGGTGCTGGACCCAAACCTGAAAAACCTGAACTACTATCTCGGAAAAGTTCTCTTCGACCGGAAGGAGACCGACAGTGCTGAATATTACCTGAGAAAGGAACTTGTAGCCAACCCGATCCCTGATGTTTATTTCCTGCTGGCCCAGATCGCATTTTCAAAGGACCGTTTTGACAGCGCGGCCGTGAACCTTGAGAAGGTCATTGAACTTAACCCGATTGATCCCCAGGCCAACCACAACCTGGTCCTGCTTTATTTCCAGCATGGCCAGCCGGAAAAATCCAGGCAAATCATTCACAACATGCAACTCAAGGGAATGGACGTGGGGGATGACCTGCTCCGCATGGTGAACGGGAAGTGAAACCTGAGGCTATTTAAACATCGGCAATACCAATAAAGTCAGGGACAACCCAATGAGAATAACAACGGTCCCCCACCCTATGATGTTCTGAAAAGGCCGGTTTGTATATTTCCCCATTATTTTTTTATTGTTGACCAGCAGGATCATGCATACCAGCACCACCGGCAACAATATCCCGTTGATGATTTGAGTCCAGATTGTAATCGCGATCAGCGGAGCATTGGGAATAAGAATAATAATCACTCCCAGGATGATGATGCTGGTATACAGGATGTAAAATTCAGGTGCCTCCTCCCACTTTTTATCAATGCCCGCTTCAAAACCAAAGGCTTCGCATACATAAAAGGCGGTGGCCAGCGGAAGAATGGTCGCCGAGAAAATGGAGGCGATGAACAAACCAAAGGCAAAAACATGCGATGAAAGCGCTCCTGCCAGTGGTTCAAGGGCCATGGCAGCGTCTTTTGCCTCGTTGATGACAATGCCCTTTGCATGCAAGGTGGAGGCACAGGCCACAATGATGAAGAATGCCACGACAACGGTGGCGGTGCATCCAACGAAAATATCAATCAGTGTATATTTATAATTTTCGATCTTCAATCCTTTTTCGATCACCGACGATTGCATGTAAAACTGCATCCAGGGCGCGATGGTGGTACCGATAATCCCGATGATGACCATGAGCGACTGCGGGGTGAATTCCATCTGCGGCCGGAGGATCGACTTCCCGATTGCACTCCAATCAGGTTTCCCCATGAGTGCCGAAACGACATACATCAGCAGCGACACGCTGAAGATCAGGAAAAGGCGTTCGGCTATTTTGTAATTGCCTTTCACAACCAGGACCCAGATCATGAATCCAACAACCGGAACCGAAATATATTTACTCACACTGAATACTTCCATGCTTCCGGCCACTCCTGCAAATTCTGTTGTGGTATTTCCAATATCAGCAAGGAGCAATCCAATGAAAATAAAAAAGGTGACTTTCACCCCGGCGTTCTCACGGATCAGGTCGGCAAGCCCTTTTCCGGTCACGATGCCCATGCGTGCATTCATCTCCTGAACGATGATCAAAACGACAAAAGAGGGAATGAGCGTCCAAAGCAGCTTGTAACCGTACAAAGCGCCTGCAACTGAATAGGTGGTAATTCCGCCTGCATCATTATCGACACTGCCGGTGATGATTCCCGGCCCAAGGATGGCAAGGAAGAACGCGATATTGCGCCAAATTGATTTTCGTCTGAGTGAGGTGATCATAGGGTTGGGTGGTTTCCCGTATTACCTGGTTTTCCTGCGGCTGAGTAAATCCTCTACAATATCCTCGACCACAACGATGCCTTCCATCTGCCGGTCTTTGTTTATGACCGGAACGGCAAGCAGGTTGTATTTCGAGACCAGTTCAGCGAGTGAATCCACTTTGTCGTTGTCAAACACACTCACGGCATATTTGTTCATGATTTCTTTCAAAGGGCTGAAAGGTGAAGCAACCACCAGTTCTCCCAACGAAACGGATGAGAGGAACCGTTCGTTCCGGTCGGTGACAATGATGGTGTAGATATGCGCCGGCTCAGGTTGTTGCCTTCTCAGTTCATCCAGGGTTTCTGCAACGGTAAGGTCCTCATTAAACGTGTAATAATCCGTTGTCATGAGCGATCCTACATATTTATCAGGGTATTCCAGTAATTCCCTGACCTCTTCGGAAGATTCTTTTTCCATCTCTTCCAGGAGTTCCTCAGCTTTGTCCTCTGCAAGGGCATCAAGCAGGTCGGCAACCTCATCGGCGGGCATTTTTTCAAGCACATCTGCAGCTTTCTCCAGGGGCAGGCTCTCCACGATCTGTATCTGGGCGTGCGGCTCCATTTCTTCAAGCACGTCGGCCGCCTGCTCTTCATCGAGGAAGGCGAAAATATAGGTGCGGCTGGCCTTGTCAAGGTCTTCAATGATGTCTGCCAGGTCAGACGGGTGCAGGGTATTCAGCCGGGAAATTGATTTCGACAGTTTAATATTGGCATTTGAAAAATCAACCGCTGCAATGTCATCCCAGAGGATAAATTTTCCCGGGAGGTCAGCCTTGAACGGATCGAGCAACGTCTGGATCGGTTTGTCAATGCCAATACGGCGAAGCAAACCCTCCATCCCCACATCAACGGCAATGGCATAGGTGCCTGCCGGGATCATCACCATGCGGATATCATTCACCCTGACCAGTTTACGCCCGTTGATGTCGACAATCTGCTTGTCTAAAATGTTCTCTGCAAGCCACAAACAATTCGGGAATGCTTCGGGAACGAGGTCGTGGACCTCGAGGCAGGTGATTTTAAGTTTGCGCTTGAATTTTTTTATCTCAAACGATGAAAAATCAAGGATCCTGATCTCCGTCCCCTTTTTTACTTTGATGGCCACCACATGGGGACGCACCGGCTCAGCTTCCTTGCCGGGCAAAGAGCTCTGGTCAATTAAAAAATCCTTGATTTTCCCAAGAATGGTACCATCGTCGGAAATGTAATTTTTACCGAGTATCTGGCTTAAATAGAAGGTAATTTGAGATGTCATGTTCGCCTCCTTCTTTGGTTAACCTCTGTGAAGGAGAGCGACACACCATGATAAAATCAGGATGGAACCCTACCAGTACAGGGGTGGATTGATCTGAATGCTTCGCGCAGGTCCGTCGTCCATTTGATTGTTAAAATTGCCGGGCAAAGATAATGATATATGTGTTATAAATCAAAATAATTGATTGAGCGCAATGGTACCAGGTGTCCAACCCCATGCTTCAGCATGGGGCCTGGGACTAGCTGCCGGAACGCAGCCAACCCCATGCTGCTTGGCGAGGTGCATGAGATGATCCGGCACCTCATGCAGCCAGATGGGGTACCGGATCCGGTGAGGCACCCCATGCTGAAGCATGGGGTTAAGCCTGGGATGGGACAGGCTTGCAGGGAGGCGCGGACTGAAGTCCGCGGATGAAGATATCCATCCAACGCGTCAACCTGACCGTGGACTTTA